>Ga0099825_1008051_pt1 | contig 12639 bp, 6 predicted proteins | sample SiratroredBW_FD_76838 | JGI IMG/M metagenome (GOLD analysis project Ga0099825, IMG submission 76838) | Root nodule microbial communities of legume samples collected from California, USA - Siratro red BW | ecosystem: Host-associated > Plants > Roots > Nodule | place: USA: California | collected...
ATATATATATATAAATGTAAGTGTCTTATAAAATATTACAAATTATTAAAAAAAAAATATTCTATTGAACAAATTTTGCAAGTGATATTTTTTTTTAAAACAAGAACTGAAATATCTAATGAATCATAGTCAAATATCACAATTTCATTCTTGAACAGTATTAATGAACCTAGATCATCATACCACAAGAATATATACCATTGAGCTTATTGCATGGCGGCACCACATGCTCCTGCTCAGCACCAATCTCATAATGAAAACTTACGCTTTCTTGGATAATTTGGCCATGAAAAGTTTCCTTCAAAACCTAGTATAATTTCATGTCAAAGCAAACCAGAGGATATATTAATAAGAAAGCCGTTGACAGAATCCATATTAGATTATCCGAGCAATATCACCTTATATAACAGTAAATAATTTGTTAAAAAGATTATGAAACAAACCAATAATTACAAAATTATTGCGTATTGACATTTTCAAGAGTCACATGTTCTCATACTAATTGTAGACTCTAATACCCCCAAACATTCAGGGAATAGCTATTATTCTACAACTTACAATAACCCTAACCACCCTATCATACATGTCCAATTAGGAACACCAAGCACGTGGCCACTAAATCTCGATCTTCTGTGATTCCACCATTACTTAATTAATTGTGTCAACTGACAAAACTTTGCTGAAAAATCATAGTTGGCTTCTGAGAAACTGTCATCTAAGTGCCAAAATCTTCACCCATTTGCAAAGTATTTTAACATTTTAAAATCAATGTTCACATGATCCCATGAGTATAACAGCGCAATACATTAATATATTAATGTAATTGAAAGTTTTTGAAGCAATCCAGATGTTATCACATGCATTGTTTAATATAGTAATACATTCTCTGGTTGTAACCCGTGGATAAGGTTAGGGTTACTCTAATAAGGTTTGTTGTCATATTCCTTATAATGTTGACACCATCAATTTGGGAGGTTTCAATATATCTATATCAAAGTTCTAAACTTACTATTAACTTTGTACATCAATTTGAAAGTATGACATGTGCTATCTTACTCACCAGTATTACATAATATTAAGCAGTATTATAAGTTTCTTATTACAAGTTAGAACCTAGAACCATTGTGTTTTTTCCTTCTCGTGAATTCTAAGTTTCTGAGAGTAGAAACTTAATTTAAGTGACACAACTAGTTGCGTCTTCCCTTTTCACTAACTTAGTTTGTGCATTGGCATATATGATTTCAACGTTTAGTTAATTTACCATGGAAAATAAATTAACCAGAAACTTACTCCTGTTTCAACAGTTGACTGTGAACACACGTACATATCTGTAAAACAATATCTCAGTGTTTTCTTTTCATCAGAATTAACATTTGTCTTTTACGCCGAGACAACAAGATATTAAATGGGGAAGAGAGATGAGAAGGAAAGAGCAGCACGAAATATGGCAAATTAGCAATGGAGCAGGGAACAGCGCACTCTTCTCTGAAGCCAAATTAATACTAGACTCACATGTGGTAGCTAGAGTTACTGGTGAACATGTCACATGAAAATTATGTTGTTATCTCTCTCTCCCTCTCAGTAAGCTTTAAGAGGTGAGCCTTTGTCAATGTTTCTCAATACCAGAGTGTAAACAACCAAAATTTTAATACCCTTTTTCAACATAACGAGATTAGTTTAAATAGAAAAGATCTGACAATTTTGTGATACTTTTTTCTAAAAAAATTTAGTACAATAGACTTTACTTAAAATATGATCGTATTTATCTTAGTATTTATGAATGATGAGACAAAGTGTAAATTTTCATTAAAATTGAACCTTTTTTATGTGCATGCATATTCACCTGAGCTAAAATTTGTCGAGTTGCTTTGCATGTCAATGAACAGTTGTTTTTATGACGTAGAGATATGGGAGGAGGCAAACTAATAGGTGGTGACATGACAAGTATAATATAATTTGGTTTATTTTCAGTGCCAAATTTTGACTACTTTGATTATCAAGTGCAGAAGGAAAAAGGAAAAGTGTAGAAGGAGAGAGAGATGAGTTGAAAGTGAAGGTGAAAAGAGAGAAGTGGGTGACAGTGATCACACATGGAGTAGCAAGGACTACTACACTGATCCACTCTCGCTCCTTCCCTTGTCATGAACAAGAAAATCGACAATGTCCCATTCACGAGAATGACCATTTCCAACTCTCCTTGTTTTCTTCCCACCCTTTCCATCTCCTTGTCTTCTTTCCCTCTCGGAATGTGTGTTTGATTCCCTTGCTTTTTTAATGCCCACTTTCTCAAATTCCATTACATTTTCTTCACCCTTCTATGCTATGCTATACTCATCACGGATCAAACAAATCAGCATATATATAATAAATAAATTTTACATGCTCTATAGCCTCTTACATAATAATTAAATTCTTATTAAAAGAAACTTCACGTTTAATGTCTATGCCAACACATAGACATAAAAAAGTCTCTCGTACGTAGTACATGCAAAAAAAAAATTTCTTTAGCAGTACAAAAGTTTGATTCAAAAGCAAGCAAAGCTAATTGGATTAAAAAATGGGGAAAATGTGAAGAGAATCTCTTTTAGTGGCCCCTCTGCAATCAGACACCAACAAGCACGGTCTCGCTGTTAATTGGAAATTTTTTCTCAAGACCCATTACTCAAAAGTTTCAAGAAAACTAGCCATTTTAATTAACTGAAAAAGAAAAGGTGACTAACTCTTTATTCTTTTATATAAAACTTTCAAGCCCCACCCGAAATATTCTTCTTGATATACCCTATTTTATACATCAAGTTTTTTACCAAAACATGGGTTTTAATTTAATAACTCATTAAGTATGGTAATCAATTGACACAGACACCCTCGAGATGATTTCATTTTCATCCGGAAAAGGGAAAACTACATTGCAATCTGAAACTCTCTCTTTGCTGCTTGATAATTTGAAATGCTACTGTTCCAACCAAGGCCAAAGGCCAGATTGATCATCAATGCCACAAAACATGTTGCTTAAGCTCTCTTCTTTGACCATATGATCAATCTTTTGGCACTGAAGGTCTGGCCTTGAAGCGGTTTGGAAAAGCTGAGCCACTCCTGTTGATCTAGTAGAAGATGGGAAGAGGCTTCTGCTGTTCTGCTGAGTGGATAGAGGACTATCAATAGCTGGGGTTCTTGAGATATCCAACTTGATTTCTGAGCTGTTCTCACTTCTATTGCTGCTGGAGCCCTCAGTTTCTTTATTGAGGTTGATGGATTCAGTGGGTTCTCTGCTTTTCAGTGCCAATATCTGCGGCAGTGAGTGGCAGCAGTGAAATTAGCTAATCCAAAATTGCAAAAATGTTAACATGCAGGAAAGGTTGAAATATCAAACGTGTAATCGGCCTAAAACAAAGGTGTCCATGTCGAAAGGAGCCAAATGATTGTTTATTTCCAAACCAAGGAAGCTATGCGTTGCATGACAAACATGTAATTGAGTGGAATCTGGTCTTTATGAAGTTACTGTGGATGATTGGAAAAAGCATCTTTGCAGAAAGCTATCATAAAAAGGTTCTGAAAGCCACGATATAAAATTTTTTAAAAAGAAAAGATCATGATTAGCTAGCTTTATTGTAAAAAATCAAAACAATCAGACATAGCAGAACTTGAACATATCCTCCGCTTCTTCTTCAATTTAGGATTAGTTTGAATAATTTTCTCAGCAACCACATAGCAGAAAGAAACAAAAATGAACTATAAAGAAGTAAAATACATCGATCTTTTCCTATAAGTTAAAAGTTAATTTATGCACCTCAACATCAGAAAAGTTAGCTAAAAAAGTTTCTAAAAAAAGTTTAATTTATTTTATCTTCTTAAATAATTTAATGATCTTTGCATGTAATATATTTGTTAAGAAAATTATCTGAATTGGGCCTTAGAATTGAGGAAAAATTGATCTTCTTTTCTAAGTTCTCTTCTAACAAAACAAGAAGCTTAAAGAAAAATTGGACTGCAGAAGTAACAAAAACTTGTAATAAAACTGCAAACCTCAGTCTGAAGTTTTTGGTTCTGAGCTTGAAGTGCATCATTATCTGCCTTGATAGCTTCATATTGTCTTTTGAGAAGATCATAGTCCTTCTCCAACTGTTTGGTCTTCCACCTAGCCCTCCTGTTCTGGAACCATATAGCAATCTGTCTAGGCTGCAAGCCAAGAGCCCTTGCTAGCTGCATTTTCCTCTCAGGTTCAAGCTTGTTTCCCAACTCAAAGCTTTTCTCAAGTGTCTTCACTTGTTCCATATTAAGCCTCCTTTTCTTCTCTCCTGCCTGTGATCCGTCATCAGATAAATCCTCCTCAGCATTAGCTTCTTCTCCAAGTTCAATCCCTGAAAATGACATAGATCTCTTGCCTAGAAAGGATGCTCCTCCTGCATCAACATTTGAAACATGGTGTTAATCCCATGACATATTATTGCACTATGTTTAGTGAGTGAGTTTATGTCTAAAAGTCAGTACCATGGTACTCTTGAGGTGCACATGAAGTTATAATTGAGTTGAGTGAAGGTGGAGGTTGATGGTCATCTTGGTGAGGTGTTTGTAGCATGAAATTTGCTGGGAAGAAAGCCATATCATTGCTAGTCTATGCCTGCCACTGATCTTCAATAGCTGAATGATATTCTTATCACCATGTGAGATGTGAAGAGGAGATTGCTGATGCTGAAAGGATAAGCTGTGTTGTTGTGAAACAACAAATAAAGAATACAGAACACCTTCTGCTAAATTGAATAGGATGGATATACTGCCCCAGAGGATGGCTTATATATGAGTCTCTACGGAGAGAACTATTGTTCTCTTATGTGAATATTTGGAAAGGTTGGACCAAGTTTTTGCGGAAGCAACAATGACGAAGACTAAGGTCTAATGGTCCTCATCTTCCACTAATATATTGAAGAAGATGGACAAATTGCTTTGAAGGGTAGCTTATATACCTTATCAGTTTAAGGGGGAGCTCTTGTTTTCTTATGTGATAAATTCTAAAGAAAAAGGAAGTTGGGAGGAAAAGGTGAGAGAAGAAAGAGGAGAGGAAGAGAGGGACAAAGGGTGTGAGATGTTTGAATCTATAGTTCTATACACCATCTTCAATATATATCACTGGATTCTTTATTTTACTTATTGTATTTAAGTTGCTGCACTTAAATAAAAATAAAAAAGTTCAACTGGTTTTATTTTTCATTTATATGAAAGGGAAAAACAATTAGTCAAGCATTTTAAACTTATATCAATATTAGATGTCAAAATGACGTTTAGCGATTGGAAAAAGAATAAAGAAAGAAGGATTATTTTTGGAAAGGAAAAAAGAAACCTAACTTCTCTGCGTCAACCTGTCTAATATTCCATTGGAGTGTGTGCTTGTTAAGATCATTGCTTGCAATTATTTTCCTAATGATAAATTAGCTTCTCACTTAGGAGACAGGCAGTGGGGTTTTTCTAAACAAAGAAAGGTTGTCCTTAAATATAGTTATAGAAATTGGAATGGTAGCTAGCTAGAGGCTATGTCCATGATTCCTTTGTTGAAGGAAATGAAGATTCATATATTATACGCTTCTTTAACATGAGGTGGGTGAATTTAGAGCTTAAATAAAGAAACGTCCCTAGTGATCTTCTATCAGTAAAAGCATAAATAATGTGCAGTAGATGGAGTAGTTGTTAATGTTATGGAAAGGTTCTTAGTACAGAATAAAAATAATAATAACATGAGTTTTTTGTCGTCCTTTAATTTATAATATGTATGTGATTTTGTTCCTTTTCATGTTTTCACAATATAATTTTGCATAAGTTGATTTCTTTTACTTTGGTTTAATTGAATCTAAAAGGATGGAAAGTGTATTTGATGAAGGGTGAGAAGAGATGAGAAGAGAAGAGAAAGAGAAAGAGAGAAGTTAGAGGAATCTAGGGGATGGGTCCAATGAAGAGGGGCAGGGTTTGCCACCTAACCCACCAACAGGTATCATGCATTAGGACGAAGCTCTTTCGCATCAACCATTATCCCTTATTGCATCAGTTTCAGCCCAGCCCCTATCTGATGATGCCTTTGTGTGTATACCTATGTGATGAGGCTTCAAAAGCTAAGCTAAGCCTGTTACCATCTTCTTCTTCTTATCATGACCCCACCATAGCTGCCCTTTCTTGTCCTTTTCCCTTCCATATATATCTCCATCTACTTCCCACATTGCCACTGCCTCCACTCTCTATACTTCTCCCAACATCCCCTCAAATATATATAAATTACATCTACACATACAATTGCCTAATTAAAAACTTAAATCTCCTAGAACAAAGCCAAACAACTTTAATATATTTATCTCTCTCTATCTCTCCATATATGCTTTGTGCAAGTGCAACCCTAGTTAATTGCTAGCTACTACATGCCAACATGTCCAACATTTTACCATACTAAAACAAGTCAACCAGGAGTCCATTTGTTTGTTTTAATAGTATTGCTGTAATCTTTGTTGTTGTTGTTGTAAGAAATTACAAAAATGTTGAAGTTGGGTTTAATATAAGGTGAGATTTTAAAAGAAGAGTTTAGTTTGACTTATGGTGCAAGGCAAGTAATAAGAAATGTTAGGGTTAGGGACAGAGAAATAAAGGTTCAGGAAATTACATTCATCCGTACAGGCAACAACATTTATTGGGTCTGATGGAAACTGCAGTGCCACTACCACAAGTTGCTAGAGAGGCTTGAGCAGTGGTTTTGTTTTGAAACAAACAGACTATACTGTTATTATTTTAATTTTATTTTGGGAATTGGTTTCACATGAAACAATGAAGAAGGACATATACATGTACAATTTTGCTGTTGATGATTGCTGAATTTTCTAATTTTCATACATATGGGGATGAAATCAGTACCCAACAATATGTACATCAACTGATAGTGTCAATATGGCAATGAAGCTTCATCTACACATTTAAGAAGTAAAAAGTACATTCAACTTTACTACTGTTATTTTTCCGTTATTGTTTTGTCATGCATCATCATCTACATATATTGTATTTTCAAACAGGAACTTCGCAGACACATAGGACCCATGAAAGAATTAAATTTCCAACAAATGGTCCCATTTTCGCTAAATCAGCCACATACATGCACGACCACAAGCTCTTCTTTTATTTAACGACTTCCAGACTTTCTGATAAGTACATTAGTTGATTCAACATATAATTGATGGTGTTATTTTGACACCAATACTATAAATCCAGATCATTTTTCAAATGATGTAATCTACATTAAAATTGATTGATGTATACATGCATACGATCCACAGAGGTTTCTGTACATGAATTGAAACCTTATTTACGTAAATCATAATTATAAAATTTACTTTGCAGCATGTACAAATATGAGGCCTTGTTTTGTTCATACTTTGTGCACCTTACATCTATGGATTTTTTTCGTGTCCAGCAAATATAAGATCAATCTTCACTTTATAAAACTACCACAATGATACGTAACTAATACACAAGTCACTAGCTTTTGTTGATTAGGTTTAAATTAGATTAGCTTTCTAGCACATTAAGCTTTTCAATTGTAAAATCCCGTTAAAACTTTTTTAAGACAAACGCTGAATTCTTTAAATTTTTTAGTAGTGAGAAAGATAAAAAAGAAGTTTTCTAAAAAAAGGGTACATAGTTATTTTAAATTTACGCAAAAAAAAAATATCATTCTAGATTTTTATTCAATTTGTTCTTTATGCGTTTGTTGAAAAAGTGCATCTAATTGACTCTTTATATTTTGTAAAGTATGAGGACACAAAGGTGGATGTGGTTACCCGTTTAATTTTCTTTTTCTTTATGTTCTTTCCAGATTGCAAATACATCTTCAAAGGAAAAAGATTATGAATAGTATGGCATTTTGAGCAATTGTTTTCAAAGTATGGAAAAGTTTTTATAGCAGAAAATCACCAACACCCTGATGTGAATATTTCGTGGCACGGAATGTCTTTGATATACCCTTACATATATAATATCATGTTTGGCTATGTTGGTAAAGAAAATTAAGTAGAAGAAAGTGATAAAAGGAATAAAGAAAAGGGTACTCAAGTTTAATATGTTGCTACATGCAAATTGTATCACCCATTTAATTAATCTTGTTCTAAATTAAGAACAAATGAAAAATGATATTGAGAAAAAGAACAGATAGACTAAAGAATCTGTGTATTGGGATGATGGGACATGATAGGGTCCCATGGAAATACTGCTTTGATATGTAGCCAAAGACAAGCAGCTCTCACTGCTTCACATGCCTTTATTAGTTGGAAACTGAATGGGTACTCCATTGGCATAGGGTGGATCCATGTTCCTTACTCTTTCTCTTCATTTTTAATTTCCCCCTCTTAACTTTTCTCTTATTAGGAGACTAAAAATAAGATAAATATTTTAAAAAATGAATTCCAAAATTCAAGTGGGGTAGAGAAAAGAAAAAAAAAAATATTAGCTAATGAATCTTCTCCTCCACATGCTCTTATGCTTCTGGTGTGTTCATTTTACTCATATCCCATGTGCTATCTTTGCTTCACATCTCTTTTTTCTAGAGAGTGTTTCCCTACTTTATTCTTCCTTCTCAAATTTTCAAATATTTTGGGTTTTGGGATTTTCCTACAAGGAAGAGATATGTATTGATAGTGATACGTCAACTACTGGTCCAGTTATGTTTCAATTTTTTTTTTAATTTATAATATTTACTCGTGATAATTTCTTTCTTTCTTTTTTAACTTTCTCATATGGGAACAGATGGCCCCATGCATCACAACCGTCCATTGCGGAGGATACTTCCCTGATTGTATACATCTTGAAAGTGCTATTTGTTTCAGAGAGAAAGAGGAATATATATATATATATCGCTTTGCTTCCAAAATGAGATAAAATAAAATAATAATACTCGCATATCTAAAAATGTTGGTAACATCTTAAATAAAATAAAAAGATGTAGGTAGTATCCCTTTGGTAAAGAAAGTTATGTCGATTGATTCCTTTAATTCTTTTATTACAAATAAATAAATAGTAACATTAAATTAATTTATTTTAGTTAGAATTTTTTAATCAGCAAAGAAAATTGGATATATTTATAAGGGGAGTACTTTATATCTCTCTAAGAGTTTACATCTCGACTAAGACAGGTTAGTCTAAAAGCCTTAACTGATACATAAACCCTTCACTCTTAAATAATAATTTACTTTCTCAGTCATAAAAGATTATATTAATTTTATCCACTGGTATCACTTTTTTATTAAAAAAAACTATTGAAATGCTGATTTATATGATCTGTAGATGAAATTATTATATATTTTTAAAAAGAAAATCGAAGCAATAACACACATATTTTGGTAAATAAATCCATGATCTTTTTTTGTTTTTTTTTTTTTCGAATTGTTTTGTTAGACATAGACATTGGACGTAAAACTTGTTTGGAATAATACTATACATATTTTCTCAGTACGTGACCATTGTTGAGTATTAATTCTATTATTTATTATGAAAAAAAAATAAAGAATTGGAAAAGATTGAGATAAGCAAGTATCAAGAAAACCTGAAAGAGAGAAAGCAATAGTATGAAATGGACATTATTTTTCTGTTTTGTTCTATACCAGGTAATTATGACTAGATAAGTAGGTGATGAAGAGAACATGATAGTATTGAAAATTAATGTTTAAGAATCACGTAATGACATATCAAAAATATCAAGCCATACATTTGAAGATCATAGGTCATCTATTAAATGATAAGTATGTTGGTCATAGGACGTTATCTAAGGCCTAATGAAATTGGCAGGAATGACAATTCTATTATCAAAATTTTGGAATTTGAACAATAATTAAATTCTTGGATACCAAAAATTGTTTTTCTAGTATCTTATATCTCCTATTTCTCTAATCAATTTTTCAATACTTAAACTTATCTAACAAACATTGAGAAAAAATCTCAATAAATATGACATGTTCCAAATGAAAAGGGACACTTGAATTTATTGACTTGAACTCACTATTTTAAACTTTAACAAATTGATACCCACCTATCCACCTACTGTGAGGTTATGTAAAATTTTCATTTCTTCACAAGACAAAACCATGAGAGACCAAAGACAAATAGTTCAACCCGATGATGGTCACATTTCAATCTTATGAATCTTGAAAACCATGAGAGAATTGTAGTAGTATAACGTGAAAGCTGGGAGAATAGCAGAGGAGGCAAAAGCAGAATAAGACTGATTACATGAATTTAAGGAAGTACACATGTCATGCGTCTATGTTCTTTTTCTTGAACTTGTCTTGGTTTTGAATTTCTTCAATGAAGTTTGAACGAAGATTGTTTAAGATTGTTTTTCAAGGAGAATCTTCTCATTAATCGGCATACGGGTGTTTCTATTAAATGTATACACGATCTTCTTATTATTTATATTGGCAAAATTAAACATATATCTTCCTTCTCATTGTTAATCGACACATAGACATTTCTATTGAATACGCGATCTTCTTATTATTTATCTTGCCAAAGTTAAACATTTATCTTCCTTCTCATTGTTAATCAAGATAGGGACATTTCTATTAAACGGATACACGATATTCTCATTATTTATCTCGACGGAGCTAAACAATTATCTTTCTTCTCGTTTTTCATTGAATACGGGAATTTCTATTACACAGATACCCAATCTTCTTATTATTTATCTTGAAAAAATTAAATAATTATATTTCTTATTGTTGTTAATCAGAATATAGACATTTCTACTTTATTTCATAATTAATACGACAGATTGGTGATCAAAGAGAAAAGTGATTATGTAACATTTTCTTAAGTAGTGTTGCAATCAATGAGGGAGGTAACTTAAATCATAAACTCGTTTCAAACATAAACTTATTTCATCAGGGAAGGTACCTTAAATTAGAAGCTCGTTTCATTTTAATATTAAAATTTTTATAAAATAAAATGGTCAGGGCAAGGGCAATCAGAACGATATTTATAGTAAGCCAAATAAACTTTGGAATTATCAAATGGGGTCATTAAGGAACTAAATATGAATAATAATTATAAAATATGACCAAGTAAGTAAATTCATCATTAAATACTTAAAAGATTCAAACAAAATACCAGAAAATAAATCTTGATAAAATAAAACTAATCTTAATCCTCCACTAGCTTAGCATTTACCACCATCTTGAAAGGATCGGTGGTCGACAAGTCAACGTCAAAGTATAAAACCTAAACTTGGTCGATGGTGGTCTTAAACCCGGTTCCGAAGGAGGAAGCAATCTCTTTAGGGATTTGTCCATGACCTTCCATTCTTTCTCCTTCAAAACCCAATAGGCATAGATTTTCTCTATGTCATTGTCCTTCTCCTTAAGGTGAAGGACTTCGTCATCTTTCTCCATAAGGTGAAGGGTCATTGCAGTTTTTCACTCCTCAATTGACGAATGAAGTTGATCTACTTCAAGTAATGCGACCTTAAAGTAATCAAGTTTTTGTTAGGAGGCAACCAAGTTTTTTGTCTTCTTTTCATTGACTTGCAGGGTTATATTCGATTGACCGCTAACTAGTGAGCAATAGCCAGTGCCTTATGAAGACATCCTTGAAAGCCTTCGTAAAGAAAAGGCAAGTCTTACTTTTTTAATATCTTCGCAACTCCTTCCAAGAGGTTGTGAGCATGGTTGTGGGCAGAATGGCAAATATTGAGGTCCAAGGACCATTTAAGACCCTAAGGACCTTAAGGATTCCAATCTCTTCCAAGTATCATGTCCACCTTTGGACTTCGATTGTCCAATTGGGAATTAGCTGACTATGTAGGAACCACCGACGATGTAGAAGCAATCTTTTTGTCATTCCTAGCCTTTTTCTTCTAAGTTAAGGGTTCGAGGGTGTCTCCTCAATATCATAACATTGTACGATGATCTTGCTTAGGGCCCATGACTGTGATAGCATGCTCAGCCTCTTTCAAAGCCTTTATCTCCTTGAAGTGATGGGCTATTTGTTTTTTGGAGATCATCATTTTATCTACAAACAAAGGAACTAAGGTTAATGTTAGAAAGTAAATAGCCTCCAACTTTTCCAAATTTTCGTAGTTCTCGCGCTCAGGCAATTCAAGTTCCTCCACCTTCTGAGCACTCTGAACGTAAGGCTTTCAAGGATAGTGAAACCCAACAAAAGCATAAAACAATATCAATAGTAAAACCTAGAAAAATCAACAAAAATGGAAGGCAAATTTAGAGAAGAGGCGAAAGAGAAAGGAGAAGTTCAAATACAAAATGGAAACTCAATCAACAAGTGAACGCAAGGCAAGAATAATATTTATTTGAGGACACAAGTAAGGTGAAGTGAATGATGCTCTGAAAAGAAGGAAAGGGAAAAAATGAAGCATAAGCCCTTACGTTTTTTCTTAAACCATATGAAATGGCCCTAAATGAAACAAGGCAAGAGAGAGAGAGGTACGTTGAGTCCACCCAATCTAATGCGCAAATCAAAATGTTACACGTTGAAAGGTGTTCAAATAGGTGTAAAGTCCTAAAACAACTTTAGGATACAGTTCTTAGAAACTTGTGGATGTGACATTTGAGGAACTCAAAGGATGGTCTTAAAATGCTTTTTTAAGCTTTTTTCTCTCTATTCGACTCA
>Ga0099825_1008061_pt1 | contig 12624 bp, 9 predicted proteins | sample SiratroredBW_FD_76838 | JGI IMG/M metagenome (GOLD analysis project Ga0099825, IMG submission 76838) | Root nodule microbial communities of legume samples collected from California, USA - Siratro red BW | ecosystem: Host-associated > Plants > Roots > Nodule | place: USA: California | collected...
CCGTTCGTTATTCAAAATCTTTTAATTAATCCTTCATAGAAGCATTAGGTAACCAATTTGTGATGTTTATTAGCAATTAGTAGGTGATATTGATGATTAGAGTAGTTGATTTGGAATTTGGGGCTGTCGACGGCGAATTTGAGGATTTTCCGATCTGCTGGGTTGAGAACCGGATGAGGTCGTCCGGTTTGTATTTTTTTTTAAAAATGAGAACAGGATGAATCTCCCATCCGGTTCACAATTTCAAAAATAATGAAGGTATTTATGTAATTTCATGAAAGGCAGTGGTGGAATAAAAAAATTATATGGGGGTGCAGGAAGAGGGTATGGGGTGCAGGAAGAATTTGTCATTTTCCAGAAGCGAAGAGAGAGAAGGAAGAAAGAAGCTTAAACCCTCTGCAAAGCCCTACTTCTTCTTCCATTGGTTGGCATTTCTGATTTCACTTCCTAAGCAATTATTGCAGCAACTGCAATAGCAATGTATCGATTAGCTCGTAGAGTAGCTTCTTCCTCCGCTAAGAACCTCGTAAGGGGCCAACAACGATGGCTTTTCCCTTTTGCTTTGCTAGCGTAGTGAATGAAACTGAGTTTGGTTGTGCATTTTCAATTGCCATTGATTTGTTTTGCTATATCATTATTTTGCATAGTTTCTTAAAAGGGTGTCAGTAACTTGGTTTTTGGTGACAGGTATATGGTGGGGTGTTGTCAAGAAGAAATTTTGTGAGCAAAGATATCAACTTTGGGGTTGGAGCTCGTGCTGCAATCCTCCAAGGTGTAACTCAGGTTGCTGATGCTGTGAAAGTAACTATGGGACCCAAGGTAATACACACACATACTCATATATATGTTGCTAATAATTTAGTATAACTGATACTGTTGCTATGGCCTTATTTTGTTGTTGAATTCAATTTTGCCAACTTGTCCCTTTGGTAGTTTGTTACTTGCTAGTATGGAATTTGGATGTTTTAATAGAGATGTGTAATTTTTTTGTGGTTCCAAATTATTCATTATTTGTGTTTTGTAATGAGTCTGGATGCCAAAGGTTGACAAGAGAAGTTGATGTGATGAAGGGTAACTTTCTTGTTTTCTCTTCTGTTTTGAATTGGTTAAATCAGGGTCGCAATGTGATAATTGAGAGAAGCCGTGGGAATCCCAGGATCACGAAGGATGGTGTGACTGTGGCTAAAAGTATCAAATTTAAAGACAAAGCCAAAAATGTGGGTGCTGATCTTGTCAAGCAGGTGGCCAAGGCTACCAACACTGCTGCTGGAGATGGTGATTACTTTTCTTTCAAATCCTAACCTTTTATGTCGAAAGTATCCCATCATTGTTCATTGAGTTTTTGATTTTCCCTGATAATATTGCTTCATTATAAGTTCTCTAGAAGCATATTTTAGGACTCAAGAATTGAGGTTTTCTTCAATTTCAGGGTAATTAACAGAGACTTGTCTATAAATTAGTCATTGAATAGTAGTCTCTGAGGATGGTCTTTCTTAAACAGTTTTGATATATGACTTGCTTAAGTGATCTTAAATCAAACAATAGAGAAAAATATATAACTAAGAAGATCATGCCCGATGGTGGTTATTACTCTTTAATTAAATTTCTTAAATTAATATTTTTCTAATATTATAATTTAAATATGCTTGAAAATATTATGATAATCTCCTCCGAAAATTTCCACCCTATTTCATTTTAGGTGGAAAACTTAGAGAGACGAACAGTTATATTTGCCTGTATCTATTCCCTTTTTTTTGTAACCATTCATATATCTTACAAGTCAATGTTTCTTCTTTGATTCCAGGTACAACTTGTGCAACTGTTTTGACTCAGGCAATACTCACAGAAGGATGCAAATCAATTGCTGCTGGAGTAAATGTTATGGATTTACGTAATGGAATAAATAAGGCAGTTGATGCTGTAATTACTGACTTGAAAAGCAAAGCATTGATGATAAGTACACCAGAAGAGATAACCCAGGTTCAAGGGCTTCTCAAGAAAACTTTTCCTTCACTGAGTACATTTTGGTTAGAAAATTGATTTACTGTATGAGATGCCTGTTTCTTGCCTCCTATGATTAATAATAGATGCATAGGCGTTGAATATTTTTGGCATTAGTTACACTTTATGTCTAAAAGAAACTTTACTGCTACTTATCTTCCTGATAGTAAAATTAATTGTCATTCATTATACCAGTTATATTTTGTTTATTGGACTCATTTCTGACTAGTAGGTTGGAACTATATCTGCAAATGGGGAGCGTGATATTGGAGAATTGATAGCAAGGGCAATGGAGAAAGTTGGGAAGGAGGGAGTCATTACTGTTGCTGTAAGCGATATTGCTCATTCTTGTGAACTTATTACACAACATAGTTTTGGTCCACAGGGTATCTATAATTTTAAAACTTTTAGGATGGAAATACTTTGGATAACGAGTTGGAAGTGGTAGAAGGAATGAAGCTAACCAGAGGCTACATATCTCCTTATTTTATTACTGACCAGAAGACCCGCAAATGTGTAAGTACACAATTATTGTTTGTCGCATATGTAATATGCCAAACATTCTCGGAAAATGAAGTAGCATGTTGTGTTACAGTAGATCAACCTTTGATGATGGTGTAGTTTTTTACAGATGTTCTCTTCTTTTTAGTGTATGCGTACGAATTGCAAAGTTTACTTTGTCTACTATGAAGTTTCTACCTTTCCTCTGTCAAAGTAGTCTTTCTGTTTTCCTATCATCATGTAGTCATTGGTAGGAGCCGTTCATTTCTCCAAAACCTATTTTCATTTTTCGAAGTGTTATTTTGTTGATATTTGTTATTCATGGATTCATGCTAAGCTATTGATTTAATTTGACAAAAGTGTCTTCGTTTTATTTAAACATGATGCACATCGTGCAAATAAAAAGCTTCATTCAATTTGGTTAGCTTATTTTGGTTCAGATGTATGTTATATTAACAACATTAATTTTGATTTTGTTAGGAATTGGAGAACCCCTTTATTCTCATCCATGACAAGAAAATTTCAGACATGAATTCACTGCTGAAAATACTGGAGATTGCAGTAACGGTGGATAAACTATTCCTGATTCAGTGTGCTCATTTTCATTTGCAATTTCTGCATTCTTATTATTTACTTTACTATTTTAATGTTAATCAGAAAAAAAGACCACTCCTAGTTGTTGCTGAGGATGTAGAGAGTGATGCACTGGCTATGCTCATACTCAACAAGCATCACGCTGGGCTTAAGGTGATTGATATCACAGCTCTTTGCCTTAACTAAATTGTTTAAAAGGAAAACTGAACTGAATTGTTTTATATTAGTATAGTTTTTAAAAACATAATTGTTTCTAAATAGAACCAATTGAACTAAACTGGATTGTAACTTATGAGATTGGAAAATATACTTTAATATAAAATGTCTATTGGTAATAATTCAAACAATTAATATAGTTCTAGCAATTCAAAACAATTTATACTATTTCAATTTGATTTAGTTCACTCAAATCATGATTCAATTTAAGTCATTCAAATCATTAGAAAATTCTGTTCTATTGATCCATTTTTAGAGTTTAACTTAGTTTTAGAATAGTTTAGTTCAATTTGTGCATTTTGCCCAATCCTATTGCTGCCTCCTGAATTGCTTCTTGTCTTGTTCTCCTGTCTCTTTATCTTCCATTTTGTTTCCCTGCATTTTATGTTTGGTTTTAATTTGACTTGAGGATAAGTGTTGAGTAGATAGAGCAACAAACTAAAGACAATACCACCCATCTGCAAGTGGCTACATAAAGTTAGTTCAAACTGTGCATTGTCTATTTACTGACATTATCATTTTTCCTTGCATCCAAAGTCCCTGAAAAATGTCCCAAATTCCTAAGGTTTCATTTGCTTGATACTATTTACTTGGAAGTGAGAAAGTTCCATGCTTTAAAACCTTTAGAAATGATAAGATTTTTATTTATAAATGCATATACATAAATAGAAATGAGTGGACACGTGTTAGATTCCCAAGTCCTACCTATTTATCGAAATATATACTAAACTTTAATATATGTAGAAGAATTTTGGTTTCCATAAGTGAATTTTCTGGAAGTAGTTTTAAAGTGTGTGTATCTGGTGCATGCTTTCTTTTTCTTGTTTGCATGTTTGTTTAAGGTAAGTATTATTTATGTATTTTGTAAAATGTCTTATATGTTTGAGCTTAATATGACAAGCTATTTGGAATTTTATTTTGTGTATATACTTGTTTTCCTCATTCTTTGATTTCAAGTTTCTTGTACTTTAGGTTTGTGCTGTAAAAGCTCCTGGTTTTGGGGATAGTCGAAAGGCAAATCTAGATGATCTTGCAACTCTTACTGGAGGAGAGGTTATTTTCTGCCAGATTTTATTTGTCATATACTGCATTTGGGTTCCCATTGGGTGCCTTCGTTTTACTTTAGTAACAACTCGTCGGTGTAGCAATTGGGACTACAGCTTGTTGTATGATATGAAAAAGATTATGATGAATTTGAAAACAGGTCATCACTGAAGAGCGTGGTTTGTCTCTTGATAAAGTCCTACCAGAAATGCTTGGCACTGCAAAAAAGGTATGTGGCTTGAACCAAGTACCAAGATAAGTAATATCTGGTTCTTCAAACTGTTATATATGATCTATTATAATGCGCAAACAGGTTACTGTCACCATTGATGACACTATTATTCTACATGGTGGTGGGGATAAGAAGGCCATTGAAGAGAGATGTGAACAGGTATCTTTTCTTTTGAAATATTACATTTTATGTGTACACAATTTATTTTCAGTATTCTAATTGATTTTAATGAAATAATTACTTAGGCCTTATTCTAAGCATGCATTTAGAGCACTTTTTTCTTTGCTATGTTTATCCTACTTCCCACACACATTCAGCACTACATAACAACAATGTGTTATGTTCTAGTTATTTTCTTATAAATTTCATAACAGTTATTTTATGTTTAGTTGGCTCATGCCATTTAGTGTTTTGTGCATACCGCAGTGTTTCTAATGTTGCGGCTATGTAGATCAAATGATGTCCCTCTGTAGATTTTAAAATTATACATAATGATATTTCAGTTTTAAAAAGTTGGCATGTCATGATAGTATTTGCCATTTGCCATCATCTAGATTACATTCACGTGTCTTCTAGTAAAGAAGTTGTTGAATTAGTATAATCATACAATGTTTAATTATCGTCATTCTTTTGTAGCTAAGGGCGGCTATGGAAAACAGTTCTGCCATGTTTGATAAAGAAAAAACACAGGAACGCCTATCAAAACTATCTGGTGGTGTAGCTGTTTTCAAAGTTTGTCCCTCATCCTAAAATTACTAGTCTATAATGATCAATTAATATTCATTACCTCACATGGAAGCTGCCACTAAATCTTCAGGTTGGAGGGGCTAGTGAGGCCGAAGTTGGGGAAAGGAAAGATAGAGTAACAGATGCTTTAAATGCCACTAGAGCAGCTGTGGAAGAGGGAATTGTTCCAGGTAATTCATTTTTTCCTTCTTTCTGATGGGATAATAAGTATAATTGAACACTCGTTCATCTATCAAGTTAATGTACAATCGTTTGAACTAGGTGGTGGAGTCGCCCTCTTATATGCTACCAAAGCCTTGGATAACCTTCAAACTCAAAATGAAGATGAGAAAAGAGGAGTACAGATTGTTCAGAATGCACTCAAGGTAGTACCATTTTCTGTATCTACTTCATATTGTCGCATAAAGCATTGCTCTCTCTTCTCGATTATGACATTTTTACTTGTTTGGTAGTTTTTCATCCTCCCTAACAGTGCATGTTATTTATCATAGGCGCCTACATTTACAATAGCTTCCAATGCTGGTTTTGATGGTGCTTTGGTCCACAGCAAATTGTTGGAACAAGATGACCATAATTTAGGTTTTGATGCCGCTAAAGGTTTGTTACCAGTTTGCATATATAAAATGATACGGAAATCCATTATGATTATTATTTCCCACCTGTTAGTATTATTTTGTTTTGTTCAAGATAATGAACTAAGCTTCCCGTTATCAGCTACTATCTTTCTAAAACAGAAATTCTGAATACTTCCTGCGGAATGATTGTTTTGAAGCTATCTCTTTATGCTTAGTTGGTGCTTGTTCTGTAAAGCAGGTGTCTATGTTGATATGGTAAAGGCTGGAATAATAGATCCTCTTAAAGTTGTTAGAACAGCTTTGGTAGATGCAGCCAGGTAAAACCATATCATCACATATTTCTTTGTGTAGATATTGGAAAAGCTTCACTAAACTGAGGTTGTTTTAAGAACTGCACAAGTTTGAATCTTAAATCAAACCAAGGATGAATACAAGCCATGTGCATTGTAGAGACAAACATATTATTTTGATTGAACTATTTTGTTCTCATGCAGTGTTTCATTGCTACTGACAACAACCGAGGCAGTTGTGGTGGATAATCCACATGACAAAAATAAACCTCCTAGTCGGGTGCCAGATATGGATGATTTGGACCTCTAACCTGCTTCACCAAATGATGATTTTTTTTTTTTTTTTTTTGTACCAATATCGATTTTGCTCTTCCCTTTGAAGGATGTAGCTGAGGCTGAGGTATAAACTTGGTTGGCAAGATCTTTGTATTTTACGGAGTGAGGTTAAAATTATGCAACCTTTACTTTTTTTCATAAAAATATATGATTGAAAGGAAGCATGACAGAACCAGTACAAGATGTACCAAGTTCTTGTGTTACATAATGTGATCAACATTCTTCTATTTAACAATGTTTTAGAGAACAAGTTTTAGCTTCTTATCCTCATTGATGGGGGATAAGATGAAAACTTGTCTCATTCTGTAGCTATAGTTCATCCAAATTGTGTTTGAAGTGCAAATTAAAGAGCTCTTAATTGATGGTGGCGACTGATTGGAAAGAGAAGGTGTGTTCTTCACCTCATTGAGTCACTCTCCACCCCCGAACAATCACACAATGGAGGACAGATTATTTCAGTTTAATAAACTAAAATTTAATGTTTATATTAATTTTAATTTAGATATAACAAATAAAATATACGTATCATTATTATATTTATTTTATGTGACTTTTTATTGTAAATAAGCTGTCTTAATTTGTTTATACGTAGAATGATTTTTTGTTTTTTGTTATCCATTCCTCAAAACTTGTCTTAAATATAAGGAAAATGCTTTATTTGGTAATGGAAAAACTAGACATGTGAAAAGACAAGAGAAAACAGAGAGACCTTAATAAAATATTTTAGTTATTAAATAAAGTCAAAATAATAATTTAATATATATATATATATATATATATATATATATATATATATAATTTTGGAAACTAATAAAAATTTGATCCTTTATTCTTCTTTGGAGTCAAAGTGCTCATGCTTTCCAACATCATCTGATTTATTCGTTTTTTCTATTGTTGTCGTTTCCTTTACTAAGATGAGTAATTTCTAGGAAATCTTTTATTCCAACACAAAGATGCTTCTTCCACACATACCTTTCCAAAGCACTTTCAAACATGCTATTAATGTTGTCTGAAACACCCTGTATATCATTATCAGACAATGGTAACAAATTTATAAGCAAAAATAACACCCAAACACTAGTAGAATACATAACAGTACACCCCATATAGAGCAGAAGATTATTGTGATGTGATTGTTAGCAAGCACAGCAACCACAGCAAGTGATGCAACACCTACGCACAGGCAGCGAAATGCATGCCTTGAAGCAGTCCCAAACCCTTTGTCCAAGGCAAGAGACACCCATGAGAAGGCCACCTGGTAGCTTAACACAGCTCAGAAACATGGAGTTATTCTTGGTCCCCCATGTGAATCCACTACTATTCACGCACCCTGAGGTATTTTGCTTCCCACTGTTGTTGCTTGATAAACAACTCATGCTGCTGCTAATGCTCCTGCTATGATCTTTTCGTAATTATATGTGTGTATATATACATATATATACACACACATAAGCCAAGGTTTGTATCTGATTCCTCGAGTTAGTGTATAACTTTGCATCTGATTCTGTTCTGTTGGTCGAATAAATAAATATATAGTATATGATACGTGTAACTTTTGATAATACATGGATATTGCAGGAATATAATGGACAACTAAAATAGGTTTCTTTCTGAATATATAATGTATATATAATGTATGTAGATGATGATGTCATATAGATGACATCACCTAACTTACATTGTTTCCAATCAAACCTCTTTTTCATTAAATACAAACTGTAACAACCCTTCGCCCACATAATATATATATATATATATATAAAATAACGTGGAAAAGAAAATGGTTGAAAGTTGTAAAATGAAATAATCTATATAATAATAATAAATAATTTACCTTGACATTCTTTTAGATATTTTTCGGATTACATATAATATTCCTATTTTTTTTTTATATGAGAAAAAATGTGCATTATTATATAAGAATATGTAAGTTATTCTATAAGAACATAAGTTAATTATGATGCAAATTTTGAAGAAATTAAAAATTCTAAAAATTACTAGGAGATAGAATTACAAAATTAATATAGAAAAGTAAGCAGATGTATTGTGTATAGAATAATATATCAATACTTAGTTCTTAGAGCAAAGTTCTAGAAAGTTTTAAATCATATTATAAGTAGGTGTTTCATAATTATAAAGAGTGTGTGTAGTGTCATAATTGATTGTAATCAAAATTGAATAAAGTTTTTTTTTTTCCCATCAAATCAACCGTTACATTATTCAAAATTTTTGTACAATATCAATTATCTCAAAAGCTACTCTCAACAATCTTGGTCCACTAAACCTGACTTCTAAACTCATATAACAAAATAACAACTAGTCTTTACTGTCTTTTTAAAATTCTATGAGTGATATCACAAATACATTATTAATAACTAATGTTATACCGATTGATTTTAATTGGTCACACAAGTAAGAAGTGACTGAATTTTCTCATTCAATTACTGATTTCTTATCACTATTTATTGATTTTTTTTGTAATTATTGCAAGAAGATAATCATATATATATATATATATATATTATTAATTATATAATTATATTACAAATTTAAGGATAAAAAGTGTTATTTGACCTAAGAAACAAAATGAATCTTGTACCTACCCAATACTAGTACCAGATTCAATAGAAGGTGAACAAGTTTCAATGATGAATAGCAAGGAAGTCGAACAAGTATTCCATGAGAAAAAGGAACGCACGAATGAAGAAGAAAGCTCTTGTGGCACATTATAAATGACTATTTATATCATTTATGTTACAACGATATTAAAGTACCTTTTAATACTAGTTCAATATTCAACTAATACTAAAATCATCCATTATAATATAATTGATATTGAAAAGTATTTTTTACATTAATTATAAGATAATGGTATAAAAAACTTATAAAATATAAATTTTAAGCTTAATTCTTCCCCACTCAACTTTTAAGTTTAAATTTACTCAACTTTTAAGTTTAAATTTACAAACTAGATCAATCTCCAACCTATTTAACCTCAAACTAATTCAAATTGAACTGTTCCTACAACTTTTGTTCACTTTCAAAGGTTTCCTATCATTATATATATGGATGATTATGTTACTATAGTAATTGCTAAGTGATTAATTCATTCATGTACTTTGTGGCTTGTAATATTTTTCCTATGGATATATCATAATCTGATTAGCACTCAGATTTTAGAAGTTATATAATCACTGTATAATGATCAGTTTTCTTCTGTAAATCTGTAAATAATAGTAGATTTGCAATAAAGTGAAAAGGCAAAAACCAAGAAAAGTTTCTTCAGATTTGAGTTCCATATCCCTTCTCAGTTCATCTCTTTTATTTCTTTTAACCAAAATTCAAGCACTCTCCCCTCTCTCTGGTGTACTCCATAAGTTTGATACAATATCTGAGTGTAAACATAAACCTAATCTGTTCATTCCTTTCATTGAATCAGGCATCAAGTTGCAGGAATGCATTATTTTCATTGACTACAAGGAAAAAAGAATTGTGTGAAAGAAATTGTGTAAATAACTCTAGCTGCATGCGCATATAAGATTGTTGAAAACTTTTAACCACAAAACGGAATATCCTAATGCCAACAAAATGATATGGAGGCATCTTCTACAATCTATGCTAATTAACACTCATCAGCAAGTACAGTTTGTGAGGGTAAACGATGTTGCTGCACCTTTCAGGTCATGCACTTGAGCTTGTTGCATGCAATCAGCCTCAGCTTTTATTACTGCATCATCTATCTTAAACAACACTGCTTCATCACTGCAAATTATTTGAATCAAGAACTTGATCGTGTTAGAACATGTTATGCTTCAACAGTAACAAACAAAAACAACTATATAATCATAAACATCACCCATATATAATCAGTTATTCACCCTGTTAGAATTTATGCCTTTACAGATCTAGATCACACTATCCCATTGGTTTCTAATCAAAACAAATCCAATACAAAATCTTAGAAAACTCCAGGACCAACGATTTTGCATCATTGTAAGCAATATTAATCCTTGAACTAAGGCACCATGACAAACCAAAGACAAGAAAAACCCTATAGCAGAATGCCCTTATGCTCCTTAAGGAAAATGTTGCATAACATATGTATAATAAGTGATGCATGCATTTACACAAAAATCATTTACCTTTAATTAGGCATTATTATATATATATATATATATATATATATATATATATATATATGAGTGGAAATCATGATAATCCAAGCATTAAGTACTTGATTAGAAGATGTTTTGGTGAGAAAATGAGTGTGTAATAACATTATAACTCATATTCATATATAGCCCTTTGAAATCAAAATGTGAACACATATATATACTATTGATAGACAAACCTGCAATGGACTAGTTCTTCAGACTCGAACCCTAACTCACTCCTCTCATCAGAATCTATGTCAATGACGGGCTTGTGATCATACTCATCGCTAACATTACTACTCTGACCCTGCAAGGACAACGAACAAAGCGACACAGCAGTGTTCTGCACAGCCCATGTGTTGATATGTTCCTGCAAAGGAGTGGCACCGTTGCAGTTTTGGCTCCCATTTTCATGCATCATAACATACTGCTCCTGCTGGTGTGGCTGCTGCAGACACTGATACTGTTGCTGCTGGCTATACAACCCCATTGGATCAGCGTTCAAAACCTCACCATCTCCATTCACAGTGACGTTAACATTGTTGGGAGCATAGAGACCATGTTGCTGCTGGTGCTGATACTGATGCTGCTGGTTCTGGTGCTGAGCCTGAGCCCTAAACACGGCGAGTTGCTGAAGGACGAGTTCTAGCTCGGCTCTGCAGTACTCGATCTGAGCCTGAAGGTCGAGGATGTACCTGTAGCAGCCGCCAACAGGGTCGGTGGCTCGCATGTCAGACTGGTAGATTATGGTGCGCATGGCTTGGTCCTTGTCGTGAGGGCTCACCACCTTGATGATCTTGGTGATGTTGCTTACACCAAAGAGCTTGTGAGCATTGAGGAACTGGCGCTGGCGATCGTGAGGGAAATAGGGTGCGAGAATGCAGTCAGGAGCACACTTTCTGCGTTGGTACTTGCATGCAGCGCAAGCCTGCGTGGTGCTGCTGCCATTTCTTGTTGTGGAGATTCTGTTGGTGGTGATGGTGGTGGTGGTTGTGGTGGTGTTGTTATTGGTGTTCATGGCCTTTTGGGTAGGAACAAAAAAAGGGGTGTGAGATTTCGGCTGCATCTCCGACGGGGAAGGTGCTTAAAGGTGGGACCTTTTCTGGGGCTAGGTTTTTCTCTTCCCTTATTTTCTCGGCTTTGTTTGAACTCAGAACAATGGGAGATGGAGAGAAATGGGAGGAACGACAGATAGATATAATTAACACACTAACCGTTTCCTTTTTGACAAGTGTTATTTTTGGACTCAGATAACTTCATGCATTCTATTTTTTCCCTGCTTCTGTTTCCATTATTCTTAGAACTATTGCAGCTGTTATTATTGGATGATGCACCTTAAAATAGTAACCTCGTATATTTCATGTACTTGTTTCATCGTATTATTGATGTTGTTTTTGCCGTTTTGGGAAGCAGATGCAGGTTTGAAAGCCAAGTCAAAACCTTGATATAATTGTTGAGTTAATTAATTATTACATCATCTTCACATGGTTTTGCCGTTTGAGCAACAAAGAGCGATTCGTTCGGGGAAATTTGGAGATAAAGGATTATTATGTGTAATATATCAGTGGCTCAAACTCAGTGTTCGCTTGCATCAATCTAATTATACAAATTTAACGTGTCATAATATGGACTATATATTATGTGCTTGACTTTTCTGTTATCTTCAACTTTTTCTTTATGCATTAGTTAAGTTTTCTTTTGGATTTGACTCTCCAATTTCAGTAATAAATCTCTCACAAATTAATTAATGGGAAAAAAAGATATCAAAATTAGATATAAAATAAGGTTAAAAATTGGTTTTATATATATATATATATATATATATATATATATATATATATATATATATATATATATATATATATATATATATATATAAAAAAAAAAAACATATTTATGAATTTTATATAGTTTGTATTTTAATTTTACATATA
>Ga0099825_1008062_pt1 | contig 12622 bp, 5 predicted proteins | sample SiratroredBW_FD_76838 | JGI IMG/M metagenome (GOLD analysis project Ga0099825, IMG submission 76838) | Root nodule microbial communities of legume samples collected from California, USA - Siratro red BW | ecosystem: Host-associated > Plants > Roots > Nodule | place: USA: California | collected...
AATAAAAATAATATATATATATATATATATATATATATATATATATATATATATATATATATATATATATATATATATATATATATATATATGTTCTTCTACATAGTCATTAACAGACATGGACCGAAGTTATGAATTTAATTTGTGTGTGCACATAACATAATTAGAAATATATATTTTACATGAACATCATTCTTACGTAAGTATTTACACCACAAGATAATTATAGATAACTTCATTGATTGATGAATGTTAGTATAACGTTATTATATTAGTAATACATTTAAAAAAAATTTAACCATTTTATATTCCCAACCTTATAAATAGGTTCAATAAGATGAGATTTACTCTTATTTATTATAATTTTGTTATATCTTTTGTGAATGTAAGAATATTTTAAACTTTTCCTTTCCCATGTAAAACTATTAAAATTTTAATTGTATTATTTATTTGTTGTTTAATAAAATATTTAATCTTCAAATATTAAAAAGCTAAACGTGTTTTATGATATATTTATAATTAAATAAGGTACTTTATAAATTTTTAGCGTTCAACTTATATCCCTTTTAGCATTTCTATTTATGTTTGGAGTGTTTCTTCCTCTACCTTCATATATTTCGTCCATATCTCATAATTATGAAAATTTTCATTTTGTTCTTCTTAAATTATGTACTCCAGATATCTTATTTTAAGTAAAAAATAATTTTCAGATTATCTAGAAGTTAAAAATGGATTCTAAATTATACCATATAGAAACTATTTTAGATCATATAATTCAAAATAAATTTCTGAGTTTTAAATTATACAGAGAATTTAAGTATTTACGGAGGTGAAAGAAGAAATGCGTTTATGTTTGACAAAAATCCTCTTAAAAGAAGAATGTAAGGCCCAAATAGTTTCAATATTCTATTTTTGGTGCCCAGATCCTTCACAAAAACTACTGCTAGGCCCATTGCTAATGTTGTCGAAAAAAATTATGTATTAATGATAATATTTTTTATAATAATAATAATATTATTATTATCATTATTTATTTCAAAAAATGTTACAAAATATATAATTTAAATTATATATTTATTTTATTTATAGTATTAATATTAATACATTACGTTAAAAATAGAGTTAAATTAATCTTATTCTTCTATATCATTGGATACAGTTTATGTTTAAAAAAATACTGTTTTTTAAACGATGAGAAAAATGTTTTCCATTTTTTGTAAAAATAGTTGAATAGCTTAAAAAAATTATAGACTTCTCAAATTACATAATTGAATTCTAAACAGAAGTTTAATGCACTAATGCATAGAGTATTTTGATTGATTGCAAGTATAACGTTTTATATTGGTAGATGTTGTTAGAACAATCACTTTACATAAAAGTCTGCCTTTATTAACTGTCAAGTGTGAAATTAAGAAATGTTATATGAATCTATATTTTAATGTTTAACAGTAAAATTATACAAAAATTGCTTCTTTTTTACAAGTAAAACAAGGAAGACACAGTTGAAAAATATAAATAGAATTTAGTAATGATGCACATTTAAAATAATTTATATTATCAGCTAGTTAAATTAAAATAGCCTTAATACGATAATTATTATACATCTTTCGATCTCAAATATAAAAATATAGAGATAGAGGGTGCTTGTTTCATATAAGTAAATTTCAAGTTATTTAATTTCATTGAATAATGTAATTTAAAAAAATGTTTTATTTAGTTAAGATTTTATTTTAATATGTTTTATACCAAATTGTAAAACGTGATAATTTAGAAGGATATTTTTAGTTAATGTGATTTTTCATGCATTCAAAATATCAAATATAATAAAAATCAAGTTTATTTTATAAAATCAGTTGTTATTGAAGGGTGGTATAAAACTATTTTACAGATTAAAAAAATATTTTTTTAATAATAAATAAAAAAAAACAGCTACCGTCATATGATGTAATTTAGAAAAATGAACATTATATGATTCAGAAAACGCAGGCCATAGAAGGATTCAACTGGAATCGTCTAGTACCTCAATCAAGGTGAGCATTATTCTCAACCCTCATTCTGCATTCCTCTCATCACCAAACTCTTTTCCCTTATTCAATCTGAATGAAAAAATCCCACAATTGTTTCGCATAATTCAACTTCTTCAGTGTTGTTTATGAACTCCCTCAACTTAAAGACTCCACCTTTTTGGTTCTGTTCTCGTGAAATCCCTTCAGAAAGCCTTCTGTTCCGTGATGGGGAATAGCCCCGCAATTTTTCATCTGGTGGGTTTCATCAATTTCTGAGATTTCCCGAAGATTGAAAAAAAAAAAAGAAACCCTTGGATTTGGGAGCGTTGGATTGAATAGGCTGTGTTGTGTTGTTGATTGTGGCATCAAAAGGGGTTCTGGGAAATGGGGAAGCCTTTGTTTTATGAGATCTTGGAAAAACCTGCCTCAAGTTGTATAATAGGAATATGCAGCATGATTTGGTTCTATATACAGAAGAAAAATATTGGGTATTCACATGTGGGTCTGAGTTATGAGAGTGCAGTGGAAGGGCATTATTGGAGGATAATCACTTCTGCTTTTTCTCATATTAGTGTTATTCATCTTGTTTTTAATATGAGTGCATTGTGGAGTCTTGGGGTGGTAGAGCAGCTTGGGCACTTAGGCCTTGGTGTTGAGTACTACTTGCAGTACACACTTGTGTTGGTTGTTGTATCAGGAGTGCTGGTTCTGGCAATGTATCATTTGTTGATTCAAAGATTCAAGCTTGAGTATTTTCGTCGAGTGACAGCTGTTGGGTATTCCTGTGTTGTTTTTGGGTGGATGACAATTCTTTCTGTAAAGCAACCATCTTCCAAGTTGGATCTCTTTGGCTTTCTTTCTCTCCCTATCAGTTTTGCGCCCTTTGAATCGCTTATTTTCACTTCCATTATTGTTCCTCAGGCTAGTTTTCTTGGCCACTTGTCAGGGATTGTTGTTGGATATGCTATAGCATGGGGTTTGATTCATGGAATGAGCAATTACTGGGCACTCTCCTTATTGGGGTGGGTTGTGCTTGTCTTTGTTTTTAGCTTGAAGAGATCTGGGGCGCTTGACCTGAGCTTTCTTGAGATTGAATCTGTTACCGATCCTTCCTTGCCTTCTGTGCGGTTTTTGGCATCAAGCACTGGCAGAACACTGCAGATGAGTGCTTTGCCAAATGGAAATGTTGAAATTGTGTAATGTTGAAGTCATATATATCTTGTGATGTCAGATGTTGCCTTGACACAATCTACATTGATAGCAATGCAATTCTAATTCTTCCAATATATAATTTGTTTAAAGATTCATCAATGTCCCTATTCAGAGTTTGCATATTAGTTTTGTGATAATGATCGTTCTCTGATGCTGTATATTCGTCTGTTGAAGTGATACTGCAAATTTGCTGCTACTTTTTGCCCTTTGTTTATACGAGTTTAATCTGATTCTATTGTGCTCATATACGATACCATCATATTAAGATATATACTACACCATTTTACTAGATAAGAAGAAATTAGTGACTAATTTTGTGGAACTGAAGTCGAAGTTAGTTCTACACTGCATGGGCACATGGTCTACTATTTGTGATCAGTGATCACTGAATGATCTGGTTTGGTTTTTCGTGATTTCTGCTGTTTGTAACCACACAACCTTAATACCATAACATCAACTTAGGTTTGATCACACTGTCCTCTAAAGATTTTGTATATTAATATGGTTCTTCGTAATGTAAACAATCATCAACTTAGGAATCAAACGTATCCCAACATATATTAATGAATTAAATTGATATTTGTAAATATTGAGAAATTACACTGACCACATTTAGGATTCGTAAAAGTATTCAAACATCCCCTGTTCTTTTATCTCTACACTAACCTTAACTGCTTGAACAAGATTAGAGTAAAACTTACAAGGCAGGTTACTGGAAATGTTACAAAAGCATATGTTTACAAAATTTCTAGAGTGATCATTGCAATTTACTATTAAATTTAAAGCAACAGATTGATGTTTTAGCGGGTCCAATTGATGTCTCTTGAATATTTGAAGGACTAATTTGAGTATATACACTTAACCATTGTACATCCACCTTGAGCTCTTATGATTATTTTATCTAACTTGACAGACAGTCTAGCACAGAGGGCAGTGGTCATTTTGTAAATGAAAATTTACTGTGTGTGATTAAACATCCTAATTGAACGGTTAGGATAAGCTGTTTTGCTGTTTGACTGAGTTTTGGACAGCTCCAATTTTATGTATATATTAAGTTAGCATGGAGATTAATAACTTGATTGTTTTAAAATCAGATAGAATTGATTTTAACAGGATTAATTGAACTATTGAACATAATTGTGATGTGTTCAAATCAATCTTCAGTCACAGATTCATCGAAATGTGCATTTTTCACTGGAAAAAAACTGAGAATTAATTTGACAATATCAAAATAAATAGGTGCTAAAATAGCAGCAACTGAATTGGTACCAACATAAAATTTCCTTGGATTAAAGTTATTTTGGTGCTCAAATCAATTGCTGATATTGTCTAATTCCATAAAGTTCCAGATGAGCAGAGAATGTAATATACAATGATAAGTTATTGATCCAGTGATTAGAAGATAAGATTCCTAATTTGGCATTTTTCTGTTACTGTCTTTCCTCTCAGCATCTTCCCACCTCTGTATTATGAGATCAAATGGCTTTAGGTTAATCATGTACTAGACAACATGAGTTCCACCTTCCACCTTGATTTAGGCGTCAAATACAACTGAACTGAAAAGTGTAAAAATATAAATATTAAAGGAAATATATAGCTAAAATACTTTAGGAAACCTAAATTTCAATAAACAAGGAAGAACTGGACAACAACAGTTTGCATGCAAGTTCTAATTTATCAACATTACATATGAAATTATATAAAAAAATGTACAAAAACAGCAACTATACGGTCAAGAAAAATGTAAAGAGAATAACACCTGAAGCTCTTTGGTCATGATGTAAATTAAGAAAGAAAAGAAAGACATCATACTATAATCAAGATTACTAACACAACGCATTGCTAACTGTTCTTACCAAGAAATAGACTGGGCTATAAAAACAGAATTTTAGAAAGAAAACCGGATTGAATGTAATAAACCAACTATCTTGCATTGGATCTGATCTATTTACATGTATATTTGATTAATCTGTACTCTACAAAAAAGTGAACAAGAAACATTTTCATTTCTTTTCCTTTCCTTTTCTTACCCCTCTTACAAAGGTATATTTGAATCTTAACCTTTGTCTTGAAATACCTCTAAAATGAAGAAGTGGAATGGATCCTTCACATTTTAGTCTATCTATCCATTCAGATTTCATTGGATCAGCAGACCCTGAGTATTTTGTTTGTGTCCTACCCAACACAAGTCACATTTAGAATGAGAGGAAGCACAGCAGAGGCAAAAGTATTGATGAGTCCTCTCTCAAACCTCAGAAATCATAGGATCCACGAAGACGAGACTGGAGAGGTAGATCCAAACCAAATAAGTAATGTTTAGTCTTAAACTTCCTATTTTTATTCTCAGGATTAACATGGTAAACATGTGATTATCTTCAGGAAGATAATCTGACAAAACTACTACATTCATGACATAATTCGATGCTTCAAAGTGTTGTCTTCAATGGAAATAATTGGAAATAACATTGATGGAAATCCATGGAGAAGGCAAAAACTAATGTGTAATGCATAGATCATGTTATGAAGTCTTATTTTAATTTTCCGAATCTCATCATTATATCATTACTAAAATAGTTTTTTACAAAGTAATATATTATTTTCATGACTCATGATGTTATTTTTAGTTTAGTATCTTAAATGTAAGACTCTCTTGTTAGGATACATAAATGATCAATAATTAAACTAAACTTTTATATTTTATATATTAAATATGTTTCTACTTTATAATTTGTATATATTATAATTTTATGTAATAATAATAAATTAAGTTCAATGTTAAAATTTTATGTTGTATTTTTATTTTTACTTTTATTAGATTTTACATCTGAATTCACAACTATAAGTTTTACTTGCCTTCATATCAATTAATTATCTTAAAAATATATTATAAAAGTATTTTAATATGATAATAATTTCGAAATTTAAAATTTAAACTTCACTCTATACATTTTATATTTTAAGAATATTTTTTATTGTTTAAGATTTTGTTGCACATTTGACATCTGGACCGTCAATTATTTGGATTCTACAGTATAATAATGAACTATCATAAAATCATTTTATAAATACAATTATTACAAATTTTAAAAGCTCAATTTCGAAATTTTAAAGTTAAAAATTTAAATAATGATAGTAATTATGATAATTACTACACAATATTTAATTAGTATTTTTCTTTTGAAAATTTTATGTATTTATAATTATGATGCAAATGTATCTCACATCCACCTAGTAGAAATTTGTTAAAGTGTTCATTTGCATGTTTATTAATATCTTGAGTTTACATACTATTTATTATTTTCCTTTTCTCATTTGGTTTTAAAAAATATATAAGTTTAAGATGAATACGAAATTATCTACTGCAAAACCACATAATTAAAGAGATAGAAAAAAGGAATCACAAACTTAGATATTTGCATCTTCATGTTACATGAGAGAATATTATATCCAGTTTAAATAATGTAGCTTTACAAGTTACTAAATTATGTTCACATTATTTGTTGTCTTGTTTATGTAAATTTAAAATTATTATATTTTTCCTATGTGCATATGACTTTAGCATTATGTAACATTTATTTTTACTTTTGCAACACTAGTACAAATAACGGTATGATGGTTGTAGTCACCAATAATGTATAATGGTGTCAAACTGAATACACTAAACACAAAATATAAAAAAGAATTCATAAAATTAATTATATTAAAGATTAATATAGATTATAGATTATCAAAATAAAGCTAATAAAAGTAACTATTTAACCGTATATAAAGTTTGTGCTATTTATTAATCTAAACATTAAACAGGACAGTTGTGCAGTAGGCCATAGCAATTGAAAGAAGGTTTAATAAACATAAATCCACCCCGCAGATCCAACCAAGGGTACCAAAGAATTTTACAGTGCATAATTCTGAATCTCTAACTAGGACCATCTCATGAGTAAGAAATAAAATATGACTGTGACCTACACAAACTATAAAATCACAAGACAGGTTAAATAAAAAAGGGACGAAGAGAAGGCAACTTGTAGTCTCTATAGTCCTCGGTTGCTGAAGGGTTTTACATTTCATGAAGGGTTATCTGTGTCCCCTCCCTATTCAAGTGCCCCATTTGTTGATGTTACAGTACCTGTTGCTGTTGTTTGTTGCTGCTGTTGTTGTTGTAGTTGATGCTGAAGTTGGTGTTGCTGAAACTGTTGTTGTTGCTGCTGAAATTGATGCTGCTGCTGCTTCTGGGAGTGAATTTGAAGTTGTTGAAACTTTTGTGCAGCTAAAAGAGTGTACATGGCGTGATTGTTGGGATAGAATTGTTGCCCCCCACCAAACGAAGCAAAGTTTGTAGGTCCTCCATTTGGAATGGCTTGTCCAGTCATTAATTTCAAATGCTGAATTTCTTCTTTTAATGCATCATTTAATGCTGTAGGCGGTAGAAAAAGCCAGGAATTAATTCTTGTAACAGAGAAAATCGGGATAAACTCTCCATGCACAGTAAATTTGAATTTTATTGCTTCAATCCTAAAATAAATATTAACAGAAATTATGAAATCACATTTTCAACCATAAGAGCAAGTTTCAGACGCACCCAAGAAGCCAACCAGTCTACCAACAAATTTTATGCATTAATGTCATAAAAAAAGCACAAACCTAAAATGTAAGGTGAAAAAAATAAAATACTTCATCAATTCAAAAATCCAAGTAGCAATATGCAAACATACACCATAATAAGTTTTAGATTTTCCTATCATTGTTTTGAAATAAATTACAAGTTCAATTTACTTTAACCACTGTTTTCACAATGTTGATTACCTTCTAACTTCTACGCATGTTACGAAGCAACCCCACCCAAAAACAGGTAAGTTGATCAAACTTTTGGTTCAGCATAAATCAAGGTAAAATTACTATATATCAACAAAGGTCACAAGTCGTATAGCTTAGTAGCTCACAATGTTTGCCAATATTCTTTTTAATCTAAACTTAGAAAAACAGGAGAAGAAAAAGATAGAGCAATAATCTAAAACGCTTACCATCTTGCAAGTGAACCTGTTGCTCCATCGTTTGCAACCGCAGCTTTAACTCACCGTTCTCAGCATTCAGTCCGTTTGTGTCTCTCTGCTCATATAAGAGGCAAACATACATCGGTTATAATTCCTACTATTTGTTTTCAATCAGAAGGAGGAGACTTGGTAGCCGTCAGCAGATTAAACATTTATAAATAGCTCTCAGACGTTGACATAAGTGGTATAGGAAAGAATACGACATAAGATGAAGACGAGTTAGGGAATACCTGCAAGAGAGTTAATTGTGCAGACAAGGATGTTGCTTCTGTTTGCAATGTCTGCACTTTCCTTTCTAGCTCGGAGATGTAACGCATCTTCCTTTCTTTTGATCTTGCAGCAGACTGTCGGTTTGCCCATATCCTATCACACTCATAATGAGTATAAGTTTTTTTACTTTTAATAAAAAGATTCATGGAAAGTGTTTAAAGTCAAGAAAGTATGACAGTATTCCCTCCAATTTTAAAATGTAGGTAAAAATTTGAGAACAAAGGGGGACAATTGTGCCCAACGGAAAAGGAATTCATAAATATCACATATATACAAGTTGGAATGCTGATTTACTAAAATAGAAAGGTGGACAGATGGTTCCAGCTCTGAGGAGCAAAAACGTACGCAATTTATTCACAATATACATCAACGACCCCACGCAAGGTAGAAAGAAAAGTGAAAAGACAATGAAAAATAACCGAAAGCCATGCCCCATAACTTTTTTTACAAAGTAACCCTAACAGAACTTCCAAAACCAATATTAATTCGCAACACATACAGTTATCGCCAACAGGTAAGCAGTAGCAGATACCACTAAATTCAACAATGTAAATCACAATTTGCAATCGAATAATGTAATTTGTTGTGCAACATGAAGCAAAAACATGACTATTAGTTGATTTTAACTAGTAACCTACGGACAAACCACGTAATAACACCTACAGTGCCAAACAGCCCATAGCTTTACAGACTCTAAAGCAATCAAAGCAACATGAACAAGTCTAGCAATCACGAAGGGCAAATATCATGCAGAAAACCTAAAGGTCACCACCAGAGAGGATTACTTTTTATATTTCTATATAAAATCAATTCAGAAATAAACACTAGGTAAGAAAATTACGACAGTTTCATTGTTGGACTAAAGCTAATGGAAAAAACCAAGGATTTGTCTTGTCCAATGAACAATATAGACCTATGAAGCACGGACAATGGTGTGTCCCTACGTGTCAGATTCAAGAGTACAATTTAAAACTGTTTCTTTTTTTTTTTTTACTTCAACACTGCTGTGACACATGTTAATGAGTGAGGAGATAATTTTTTTTTCAAGAAGCTTGTAGATGATACATACCAAAAATATATATTATTAAGAATATTTTAATTTAATCTTTATCATATCTTTATTAGATAATATCAGATTTCTTTTATTTATTGTATTAATTTCATTTTTTCAATATAAATACATTTATGTTGTCTCAGAAACATATAATTTCAATTCAATATCTCTTTTCTATGGTCTACGAGTTTCTCCATTTCCTCTTTTACTGCAATTTTTGAATTTTCTCTTCCCTCGATAAAATAAAATAACCCTTCCGGCACTCTCAAATTGATCTCTATGCCTTGTTAGTCTCCTGTGCACTTCCCCACAATTCCATGCTTCTTAATTCTTGACAACACGATGAAACCTACCACTAAAGTTTATTGAGGAAGTACTATTATGAATACAGTAAATGTGATGCTTCCTAATCATTTTCACATAACTGTTTCAGAGAAGTTGTATATTGTCAACTATTCACTTACATTTCCAACACCCAATTTTTTACTATTTGACTGACACATCAAATAAAGACAGAGAGAAAGGAGAACAGTAGAAGAGTACCTTTTAGCCCGCTTGGGATCAATCAAGGCAAGCTCAGCAAGCTTGTCAGCCGACATAGCCTTTTTGGCATCCAAGCCGGCCACGTCATCGGCGGCGGAGACCAGGATCTCCGGCTGGATGGACAAATCCATGGAATGGCTATGGTGGTGTCTAACCCTCGGCCTTCCAGTACCAACACTGCTATCGTTATTGTTATTGCTGTTGTTGACAATATTTTTGTTGTCATCTTCAGGCAAGGGAGGGGAATTGAGATGATCTACGAGGGCGAGGAAGTCGTCATCGAGGGCGAGATCAGTGTCGAAGGTGAGGTCATCGGGAAGGGTGATAATCTCGGAATGGGCGCGTCTATGGCCCCTGTTTTTGGGCGGATTATCGGGCATTCCGACGATGTCGTGGCTGAAAGGTTGGGACGAGGAAGATGAAGGTGGCAGAGGCGGTGATTTGTTCTCTCTGTCTCTATCCATTGCCCTACACTACGCTACGCTGCACTACACTACAATACAAACAAAATCAAATTCAACAAACAACAACAACAATCGAGACATTGAGCATTTGATTCATGTATTAATTGATTGCTGAATCATGAAGAATTGATATTGCTGAATCATGAAGAATTGAAATTGAAAGCAAATGAAAATTGTATTACCTTTGGATTTGGTGGAAGGTGAAGAAGCAGAAGAATGGTTCGTTAGATCAGAGATGCAACCACAATCGCTCACACCTTTGCCTTTTCACATCGCATCGCATTCCAAAAACGCGCGCATAGGAGAGAGAGAGAGAGAGAGAGAGAGAGAGAGAGAGAGAGAGAGATAGAGGAGTGAGAAGACTCAACCCAAATCCTATGAGAGATTGAAGGTTCTGGGTTAGCACAAACTACACACCAGAGCTTCTTCTCTTTCTTTCTTCTCTCCTCTTTTTTATATCCTTTATTTTTTTTTTCTATTCAATTTTATTAATCAAATTATTATTTTTAAACAAACTATAAATAAAATCTATTGAAAATTAACTTCTTCATCAGAATATATAATATTGATATTTGGTCCTGTAAGTTAAAGTCTTGTGGGGTGGTCAAACCTCAGAAAATTATACCAAATGCTTGAGATAACAGTAATGGAATTAAATTAAATTGTAATTTCTAATACATTTACTGTTTTCTTTTTTCGTTGGAATAATTAAATACTCATTACATGTTTTTAAATAAAAATTAATAAATACTTAATGTTTTTACAAAAGTGATATTCATGTAGTTCCTTTCTAATACAGAAGTGTTTGGTGAAGTAGTTTAAGTGAAGTGGTATTATGGCAACTGTTGCTAAGATTAATGTTGAATGTTAAATATATGATATATTATTCTGCTCATTCATTGTAGTGTTTAGACTTTTATTCCTTCTAATATTTAAAGGGACAGTGGTAAATACTTTATGTGTAAGTAAATACTATTAATACACTGATTAGTTTTAATGCTTTAAATAAAAAACATTAAATACTTCTTCATGCTAAGAGCCATTGTTCTTATCTACTCTAAATTATATAATCACTTTAAAAAAATATTTTAATTATTATCATAGTATGAACATGGACGGAAAATTTGTTATTCGTTGAACCAAGACACACTGTGTCTGATAATGTTGTGAAGGTTTACTTTCTTTACCTATTAAATATAATTGATATAGCAGTATTCTAGAAAAGATAAAATTGAAATCTATATTCTTATATCTTCAATATTACCAATGAGTTCAACTTCGATTAAAACATGAATTGTTGTAAAAAATCATCAACATTACATTTAATAATATATAATTTTTAAATTCTAGAACATGGATTGGAAAATTTAATAATAAAAGCTATCCTAAAATAATAAGACCTGGTTCAATTCAAAAACTAATCCGTGTGAAATAAAATGGGTGTCGGGTCAAAAAAAGCCTGTGAATTCACAGCCGTTCAAAAAAGTATTTTAAAAAAAAAGAGGTTAGTGTGATTTTATTCCCTCAAAAATAAAAAAAGTAAAATATCTGTATTTTTTAAAGAATAGTATTACATATTGTTAAACTTTAAACTGAAATGTTTAATTTTTATACCTTCTGTAAATGCTAAAAGCTTATAAAATATGTAACTTCTAGTTTTCAATATTATTTTATAATGCAGATTGTGCAAACAGTTTAACCAGTGAATCTTAAACCAATGGTTTGAGAAGCACTTATGGAGAATCACTTTCTTTGGTTTGGTTTGATGGTAGGAACTAGAATAATAATACTTTCACTTTTGAGAACAAAAGCAGATACATGGATCTGATTCTCTGACATTCCTTTACTTTAACAACTAACATCCTAAGTAAATAATATTACACTCCACATTCCTTCACATAACGCCACAATAGATTACAATTACAATACTAAATATGCATATATATATATATATATATATATATATATATATATATATATATATATATATATATATATATATATATATATATATAGATAGAG
>Ga0099825_1008066_pt1 | contig 12620 bp, 7 predicted proteins | sample SiratroredBW_FD_76838 | JGI IMG/M metagenome (GOLD analysis project Ga0099825, IMG submission 76838) | Root nodule microbial communities of legume samples collected from California, USA - Siratro red BW | ecosystem: Host-associated > Plants > Roots > Nodule | place: USA: California | collected...
ATTATAATATTATAACAAAAAAAAAAAAAAACATAAATATATATAAAAATAATTTGCTACAAAAAAATATATATATATATATATATATATATATATATATATATATATATATATATATATATATATATATATATATATTACTAATTTTCTTTTAAAAATAATATAATGAAATATTTTGTCCAGTAAATAACAGGAGAGTACATAACAATAGACGGTTGAATTATATTGAATTTTTTTTTAAAATTGTTATAATATTATTGTGTGATGAAAATAGTCAAACCATGTTTTAAATTCACATATCTACTATCAAAATCTTTTAGTAAGATCAATTTTTTATTAAGAAGTTAGTCATACTTTTAACTTAACATATACATTATTAAAAGTTTATGTAAATCTTGTTTAAAAATATTCTTCTTCGTTGTTTAGTTGTGATTCAATAATATATAATTTAAAGAGATTAAAGTAGAAAAAAATTATATTTTTATGGTTCTTCTATTAAAAGAAATTATTATATCTAATTTTTAATCAACTTGATCAAGTTTCAATAAAAAAGGTTATAAAATACAATCAATTATTGTTCAGATATTAGTCACTCTTAACTAAATAATCAAATATTATTTGGACATCAATCACTCGTGATTAAACAATTCGAGTATTCTTGAGAAAGCAAACAATCTTGACTAAAATAATACAAAGAAAATGATATAAAGGACAACATGTTTGTTCACAAAAAAAAAAAAAAAAAAAAAAAAAAAAAAAATAAAAAAAAAGAAAAAATTTTTTTTAAAAAAAAAAAAAAAAAAAAAAAGAGAATGATGTATTAAGATGAATACAAATGAAGTTTACTCTTCTAGATAGCTAAAGAACACAAATAATGTCCTATCCAAGTTCACAAGTAAGAGCACAAGGATTTCTTGCCACTTAAAGATCACAAGAGTTGTTAGTAATTGTTATAGTAAAGTCCACCAAACCTTTTATGATTTTGATTAAGTGTTGTTAAACAACGAAGTATATACTTCATTTGTAAGATGATAGTTTTCAAATAAATCATGTGAGATGCAAGTACTTCATTTGACAGACAATACAACACATTACGTTCTCTTGCCATATCAAGTAAAGCCTTACTCAAACAATACTCACACAATTTTTAAACAAACATTGTACTTAACGAAATTCTTTATGAGCTTATTCTGTAGTGTGAAGAATGTTCTCATCTTCAAGTTTACCAAAAAGATCTTTTAAAGATTATGTCAACATCAAAGATCTTTTGAAGGATGTTCTAAAGTTGTTCCATGCCAACACACATCCTGACACACGTTGTGTCAACTTTTGAAAGACTACCTGGGGTGCACAATCTATACCAACTATCAGGATATTGCTTAAAGAACATTTAATGATGCGTGGAATGCATTTAATGATTTCCAATGATTATTTAAGAGATGTGAAGTGAAGCTTCTCAATATGAAGAAAACGATTTCCAACAACTATTTCTCTAAAAGCTTTCTTCACTTTAAGCTTCACAAGAACACTATTTGTGTTTGTTTAACAAACTAGAAGAGTACTTGTATTTGCCGAAAGACAATTTTCTCTGTTTAGTGAGCAAAATCTTGTGATATTTTATATCACCCCACTTTTTATAAACCTTTTAGCTTAAAGTGACTGCATTTCAAAAAAACACTCAAGTCTTCGCCATGAGTGGTTGTATTTCCAACAATACTCAAGTTGTCTAGCTATAAGTGGTTACATTTCAAACAGTACTCTAGGTTTTTAGTCAGAAGTGGTTGAGTATTCAAACAATACTCAGGTTTTCTAGCTAGGAGTGATTAAGCTCCAAATAATCTCTAGTGTAACTTCACAACATTAGTCCACCCAATGGAACTTGATCAAGTTGATCAAGAATTGGATATAGTATGTGTTTATAGATGAATCAGTATAAAGATCTACTATGTAAATCCTTCCTTTCCTTTAGCTTATTTAAATTGCATATTATAAAATCTACCATAACAAAAGAAGATGAGTTTTTAAAATGATAAGTTTTTAGAAACATTTTTGACATATCATTTGTCACATTAAAAACTTGCACATGACATCTCTCTATTAGATGCAACTTTGCAAAGATTTCAAAAAGTTTTGACACACAATTCAACTCTCTCCTTTTGTGTATTTGACTTGTGTTCACAATAATATTAACCAATTTTCTTCAAGATATATTCTATTTAAATAGGGTTTGAAAAAAGTAGTAGATGTAAGTCCCTTTTATAGTCATGTGTATGTAAGAGAAGATCTTATTCTTCATGTTATGTATGTCCATGTTCATGTATAGAGATGCATTAAATGCTCTTAATGTGACATAATTGCATATCTATTCTTCAAGCAACAACATGATACTTGGCATAACTTGTCAGACTCAGGTCATATAGCTTTAACCAAAGTGGATTATAAAGACAGGACCATACAAGGTTGATGGTCTATATAGATTTTATGGTCTATATAGAGTTGACTTTTAGACTTTTAAGGACTTTTTAGAAGGGTTGTTGGCATGGAGCACTATTAGTGCATTCTTTAAGAGATCTTTGATATACACAAGTCTTTGCGAGATCTTGTTGTAAAAGTGATTAAAATGAATATTCTCTGTGACATAGAAATAACATTTTATGGAATTGTCTTTGTTAATACTTGCAGTGTCATCAGAACAATTGAAGGGTCACCCCTCCTTTTATACGGGACATATGCCTTGAAGTTTTGGCAACTACTGTCACATGTGTGGATGAGCACCAATCATCAAATGAACTTATATTTATGAACTTATATTCTTGTTGCATTCTATGCAAAAGAAGGTTAACTAACATAACTAAGTTCATTTTATGGAATTGTCCTTATTAATACTTAGAGTGTCATTAGAAAAACTAAGGGGTTACCCCTCCTTTCATGCAGAGACACCTGTCTTGAAGTATTGGCAATTGCTGTCACATGTTTGGATGAGCATCAATTCATCAAATGAACTTCTCTTCTTGTTACATTGTTCCCAAAATAAGGCTGACTAAGGTTTAACTCCCACAAGTAAGTTCATTTTATGAAACTGTCTTTATTAATACTTAGAGTATGATAAAAAAAATTGAAGTTATCCCTCCTTTCATAGGGGACACCTGTCTTAAAGTTTTGGCAACTGTTGTCACATGTTTGGATAAACATCAATTCATCAAATAAACTTCTTTTCTTGTTACATTGCACCCAATAGAAGGCTGAGGTTTAACTCCCACAAGTAAGTTCATTTTAATGAAATGTTTTTATTAATACTCGGAGTGTGATAAAAAAAACTGAGTTACCCCTCATTTCATATAGGGACACATGTCTTGAAGTTTCGACAACTACTGTCACATGTCTGAATGATCATCAATTCATCAAATGAACTTTTTTCTTGTTACATTCTACACAAAAGAAGGTTGATTGAGGTTTAACTGACATAACTAAGTTCATTTTATAAAATTGTCTTTATTGATACTTGGAGTGTCATAAAAAAAATTTGAAGAGTTACCCCTCCTTTCATACGGAGACCCATGCCTTGACATTTTGGCAACTGCTGTCACATGTTTCTATGAACACCAATTCATCATATAAACTTTTTTTCATCTCAAACCTATAAAAGATCAACCTTTAGTCGAAAATGTAAAAAAGTGGAAACACTCAAAGAAAGACACTGAAACTCACACGTAAACCCTCACTAAAGTTAAATGTTCACTAAACACCTCAAGCACAACGGTGACGACGACGAGACGGAGAAGGAGAATGAGAAGAGTTGCGATGACATGAAAGAAAGAGCAAATGTGAAGACGAAACTTGTTTTGCACCAAAGTTGAAGAACAAAACAGTGAAGAGCTTTTGGTATAAGTTCTAATTTAGGAAACTCATCATATGCTGGCAATGACATGAAAGAAAGAGCAAATGTGAAGACGAAACTTGTTTTGGACCAAAGTTAAAGAACAAAAAAGTGAAGAGATTTTGGTTTAAGTTCTAATTTAGGAAACTCATCAACGTCACTCTTCACATTGACATCACATAATAAAATAATATTTATTTTCACATATCAGGTATCAAATAAATATATTTACGTGGTATTAACATAACATTACTCTTTGTATAAATAAGGGTCGGTGATTATAAAGAGTGAGGCACCAAACAAAACAAAACTAACGTATAATTCTTATGTCCAAAGATCCAATTTTGGTGTCCCAAATGAGAGGCAGGTAATACAATAGTTTTGAATTTTCTTTTTCAAATATGCATATATTTGATTTAAGTCTGGACAATGCAGAATATGAATTTCTTTCAGTGATCCTTAGCCACCATGTTCAACCAATGGATTAAGAGAAGCATATTGAAGAAGTTGGAAGTCACGCTCGAACTTGGCCATGTCATGCTCCTCCATGTTCACAAGCGCTTCGATCCCTCCACCATCTCTCGTATCCATCAAAACAACGCTATTCTTCACAGGACACTCGCTAGTGCTGAACCACACCGGTTTCCCCCACCCAAAATCCGCTTCGTACATCGGAAACCTGCACCAACTCGCGCAACACACCAAACTCTCACCGCCACCTCCACCCTCCGGAACCCTAGTAGCCATCTCTAGACGCTCCCTGATGAACCGCAAGTCCTTGTTCTTCCCTCCAAACTTCTTCCCGCACGTTTCACCGAACTCGTTCAACCCCTCTTTCATTTTCAGCACCAACTCATGCAGCTCCGTCTCTTCCCCCTGGTTCGACACAAAGAGGAACCAAACAAGGTTCCCCAAGCTCTTTCCAGGAAGTGGAGGAACCGTTCTGTTGCGGAGGTTCACCGCGGTGCGGAACGCCGTCGTTTTGAAAGTCAACCCTAGCGACGAAACCACGCGGCTGTAGATCAACGCGCTCACAACTTCCACGCGCGTGGGGTTCTGCACGTTGCGGGCGGACACCATGGCTTTCAGCGCGTCAATCTTAGCAGCCTCGAAGACGAACCGTCTGCAAACGGTGTCGTTTGTCACGAACGCTGTTTCCGGGAAAACAGGCAGGTTTTCTTGCGGTAAAAACGAAGCCCCGGGAACTGGGAAGGGTAATGATGATAGCAACCCTTCTTGTTCTTCTTGTTTGTTTTGGTTTTGGCGGCTGAAGGTGGCCCAGTCATTGATGAAGTTGCAGAGTGTGGCGGCGTCGGCGACTTTGTGACACATGCAGACGCTTATTGCGATTCCTCCGCATGCAAAGCAGTTTATCTGAACGGCTACAATGGTTGAAGATGGTTTCATGGGCTTCCAGTGTAGTTGATCTGGGAACAGAGGGTCGAAGGACGCGTGGTTAGGGCTATGGAGGATTGATGAAAGGGTGCATGTGAAGGTGGTGACGAGAAAGGACACGCCTTGGTCGGTGCATTCGATGGAAAGGTGGTCTCTGAGGGTCCCTGCGAAGGGGTAGTATCGGGACAAAACTTGGGACAGGGATTTCTTGAGGGTTGAAATTTTGGATTCTTGGTGGTTCTTGGAATGGTGGTGGTTTGCCGAGTAAAACAAAAGTATTGGGATGTAGTTGCGAAAAACAATGTGGTCGATGAAGCAGAGTCGGTAGATTCTGAGGTGGGGTGGTGTGGGCATGGAGGGTTTGATGGTTTCTCTCGAAATTAACTCCATTTTTTCATGCTTTCATTTCTCACTGTGCTATCACTCTCCTATATACAATTTCAAAGTGTTGAAACCAATTATATCCACTTGCCAATTTACTATTTACTAATCATCACCCATTAAGTATAGTTTTTTGACTTATTTCAACGTCATTATCAACTAGTCTATTTATGAGCAAGGTGGTAATTTTTTATAATAATTTTAATTCCTCTAAAACATTTTCTATTTTCTTTTGCTACTTTTTTATAAAAGTTGTTATGAGAGAATATAATATTATTATCTTTTTAAATAATGAAAACATGTCTACTCAAGCTTTCATATCCGTTAATTATAAAGATAATTATTTTGAAAACAAGATAAGCACGACTAATAAAAGGTTAAAATAGTAAATATAAAAGATAATAAGATATAATATTTTATCACAATTAAAACACAAAAGTATATAAATAATATAAAATTTCATTTGTTATAGTCAATGCTATCTTGTTAATATTTTAAAACGAGCCGGCCTATTATGTACATGTAAGGATAAAAAATTATAGCACTATTAAGATAATTACAGTATATTTTAATTAATTTTGAACTAGTTTTTTTGTTCTTTTGTAAAGGTAATTAAAGACGCTAATAAAAAAACAAAAGAAGAATACTACTAGCACTAGAAATCCGCAAGAAAGCATCTTTCTTTTGTCTTTACTGATTCAATTGTATTTGGCCCAATTGTCTAAGTCACCTTACTTAAATGTAGCAATTGATGGAACTTATATTATAATATATAATATATACAAAAGAGAAGGAATATAACAGTAAAAAGTGGCTTGGTCCAAAACTCTTGTTGATACATAAGACTACATTTAGATTCAAGATGCAACCGGGAATTGTCCTGGTCTATCTGTCAAAGTATGAAATATATATGTGTATTTTTTGTTTTTAGATCTGTAAATATTTTCATTTTCAAAATTATTTTAAAGTAGTTCTTAGGAATATAAACTCAAATAAAAAATTAAATTTAAAGTATAAATCAAATAAAATTTCATAAAAGAATATTGACCTAAATAAATTTGATGTATTTAAAAAAATTTAAATAATTTAAATCAAAAAATATAAATTTTAAAAATATATACTCATTATTACTTGGTAACCACTAAAGATATTCTTTCCGTAGATTATGAATTTTACTTGCCAATATATGTGAGTACAATTTTTTTTTCCATTCCTAAAATATGATCATTCTTTTAAATTAATGTTTACTTATGGTGCTCGGGAAAGACTAAATACGTGTTTGGTTTCATCTTAAGTTGAATAGAGTTAGAATTGGTATTTTTCTTAATGTTTTAAAATATAATTTATTAGTTATGTTTTTTTTTAAACATGAAACCAATTTAATTAAGCAGTGAAATTAAGTGATAACCCATAGTTTGTAGGAGTTCGTTATATGGAAACAAGTGTTACCTAAACTTCTTTTTAATATGTAACTATTTTACGTAAAAAATGAATTTTAAATAACTCTTAACAGTTTTGATTCACTTTCAATTTATGATTTTATGTTTTAATAGTTTTTAATTACTTCTAAAATTGTATAAATATTTAAATTTAAACACACAATTACTATATTTATATTTATATGAACAATTTAATCTCTAATTAACTATATACATAAATAAACACATTTCGGTATATTAAACTTAATCTTTATGATAGGACTAACATAATATATTGAGAAAGATAAATAAAATATGTGTAAGTAATTAAAGCAAAGGGGAAACCTTAAATAAAAGAACAAGTAAAAAAAAAGGACAGAGAAGATCGAGAAATACATTGGAACCTTAATTTCTATAAATGTCATTACTTCCGGACATTTTTACATAAGTAAATTCGAAAATTGTATTATTTATAAGTATCATGTCCTATATATAATGTTTATGTAACAATTTACAATTTAAAAACATGAAACAAAACAAGTATAGTTTGAAAACATGAAACTTCTAATAACTTTCCCTTTGCGTTTAAGGTAGCTTTAATCACTTTTAGATATACGTTACAATTCTTATTTAAGAATAGCGTTATCATATCTATTTTATTTTATGATTCATTCTTCTAATAATTACTTCGTCGATCTCATCATTTTCATATTTTCTTAACCTAATTTTTTCTAAAACTATTGAGTTTTCTCGAACAAATCTTGAGGTTGACTTAATTTATGATTTTATGCTTTAATTATTTAGACAATTACATTTTAAATTGTATAAATCTTTAGATTTAAACAAACATTTACCATATTTATGTTTATCTAAACAATTTAATCTCTAACCAACTATATAGATAATGTTGATATTAAAATGTTTTGAAAGAACCAATTCATCAATATCATTGTTTGCCATACCAACAGAGATTCTCAATCATCTCAACCTTAGCTTTAATAAGATTTTTAATAGAGAGGATATAAATCAGATTTCCCAAAGCTCCTATAAAAGTTTATCGTTGTTTGGAAATCACTCCCTTTATGTTATGTTAAATACAAAATGGATGGAGCGACTGATGGGAATCTTAGATTTGCAGCTTGCACTAGTATTTTCAAAGGTAGTAAAGGGGACTATATAATTTGTTTTTCTTCATATATTGATATTGATAATGCTCTGAAGGATGAAATTCTGGGTGTTATGCTTGCTATAGAATTGGTTGTGGTTTAAGATTGGACTTCTTTATGGCTTGAAAGTGATTCCATGTTAGTGGTTGCATCCTTCACTAATTTTAATATTGCTCCTTGGTGCTTTCGTGAAAGATGGAATTATTGTCTGACTATGAGAGATTGTTTAAATTTTAAAATCTCTCATACTTTTAGAGAAGGAAATAAATATGCTAATAGATTAGCAAGTTTAGGGTGGATTTGAAACATGAGTTTGTTTGGTTTGAAAATATGCCTACGTGTCTAAAACTAGGTTCTTTTATAAACAAGTTTGGCTTACCTAGGTATAGATTTTCTTGATTACATAGGTTTCGGTCGATCCTCTATGCTTGTTTGTATCCTTTTTTAATTTTTTTAAATCAAATTATTCTTATGGAGTATATAATTGTTGAGGTATAAGGTGCCAATTTAGTTGGGATGTCTTATTCTCCTAGTGACGCTATCTTCATTTATGTATTTACTTAAAAAAATAATTAAATAGACAATAAACAAATTTTTCATATTGAGCTTTGTGATAAAAACTAACATAATGTATTGAAAAAGATAAATAAAATATGTGTAAGTAATTAAAGGGTGAGAGAAAGCCTTAAGCAAAACAAGGAAAAGGAAAATACGAAAATGACAGAAGTTTGAAGAAATATGTTGTAACAATAACTTACCATTGCATTAGGGTGACTTTATATAAGTGAATTTGTCAAATGTATTCTTAACTACAAAATGTCTATTATATCTTATATATAATATTTGTATGTTAGTTTATAATTTAAAAACACGAAACTTCCAATAAGTTTCACTTAACACTCAAGGTGGTTTTAACCGCTTTAGACATAATTCCTGTCTTAAGGGATCATTTTAGACAAAACCTTAATTTCTAAGTTGGAAAAAGAGTCATTCCCTTTAGCCTTATATTGTAGATAGAAGGCAGCGTTAGACAAATGGTGTTTGAGTAGATCTTAAACTTTATGTTTCCAAACACATGTAGAGAAGGTGGAAAAGTTATCATTTGATTCTTGACATCTGAACAATAATGTTTCCAATGTATTTAGAAACATTTCTCCAAGGAACAAAATGTTCAGGAGTGTTTGGTGCATAGGACAAAACTTTATACTACTCTTCCTTGACCTTCCTAAGAGCGACAAGATGAGGTGGTAATGGTCCAAGTAGTCTAAGTATGTGGGGATATAGTGGTCTTTGCCATGTAAGAGTGTCTAACATGACAATGTCATCACTAGGAAGTTTAAGATAATCTTGTGAGTGTGAGAAAGGTTGAGGATGGTTAAGGGGTCCAGTGTCATCTAGAACTGTTATAACTGAGCATAAATGTGTCATGAGCACCCATTGTCCCGTACCATAATAGAGGTTCTTTTAGATGAATTTAACACATATGCAAGAAGAATTAGTTGTTTGGGTCCTTCATGTCAATGTTTTTCAGTGGTTCCCTTATTAAGACACCATTAAATAATGTTTTTCAGTGGTTCCCTTATTAAGACACCATTAAATAATGTATCTACAAACAATTAAGAGGATGAAGCGCAATATTTTGTTTTAATTTCTTTGTGAATTTTATCTTTATATCCTAACCCTGATTTGTCATGAGATTTCTAGAATTTTTTATCAAGAGATCTAGATATTTTTTACTTATGTTTACATTTGACCGAAACTTTCTAAGATCAGTATTTTCTATAAGTCGACCATCTAATGTTTGATTTGTTTCCATGGATCTCTTACCCATACTCTCCTTAACTAAAAACAATTCATTTTAACCTTTTCTAGAATCCATAGAGTTTATCAGGAGTGTTTCCTATTAACCTGTTAAGAACTAACCTCGAATGTTAACTCTGATAACAATTGTATGTACATTTGACTCTAAAAGGGAGATTAAATGAAGCCTTAGACTCTTTTTGCAGCATATAAAAATAAACTATCTAATAGATCCTCTTGTTGATCGTCAAGTAAGAACATCTTTATAGAGTTATCTAATATTTGTCTAACAAGAAGAATAATGTAAAACAATAAAGCATGAGCAACAACAAGAGTAACGAGAGATCAACGGTAAAATTTATCCTTGTTCATGCAAACCTTGGCTACATTTAGTCCCTTTAAGTAATTGGTTAAGTGCTTCCACTATCCAACACACTTGGTTACAATGATTATTCAAAACCTCTCTAAGTAACAACAAGTACTCTCACCTCTCTCGGTTACATCTTCTTCATCTCTCTCAAGAAAACAAAGAATAATCCTAAAGAGAGTATAAGAAAGCTCACAAGGGTATAACTTCCCAGTGTGAAAAATTCAATGCTTTAACATACTACCCAAAAGACTAGAAGCTCTAGCAATTTTCTTAGATGCTCACTATAACTCTTTGTAATTTCAGTAAGATCACTTGAACAACTTGAATTTCCTAACTTGCTCTTTTTCTCGTTCTTCACCTTCAACCCCTTTATATTGCTTTCCAAATTTGTCCTTTGATACTTGAATTTTTTAGTTTTTGATTTTGTAATACTTCATATCTTCATCTTTTTTTTTTTTGACAAATGCTCAAAATTGAAATCTTTGATTTACAATATTTCAATTTGTCTTTACTTTGAATATGTTTAAGAAAACTGTTTTGAAAATATTTGTAATATGATAGTAAAACAAATCAAAATAGAATCAGAAAATCTTTTCTAGACAATAGGTGATGCTAAAAGAGAGTGCTTCAGATTTTCAATTATTCAATTTTCTTTATTTAAAAATATTTAGAGATATTCAGAATATATCACAACTAATTAAAAGCTATCTAAGAAAGACAATTCTAAAAGAGATAAGATACTTTTGTTTCCTAAAAACACGCTTTTAATATCTTTTTGTTCTAACAAACTTGTAAATAGTTTTTTTAGTTTCATATATAATATCTCTTTGTTTTAACTCGGTTTTATCGAATATATGCATTCATAAAATATTGTTTAACTATTTTAAACAAAAATATATTCAATACGTTTATCAGACTGTTTATCATGAACATATGTTGTAGACACTTAGAGGGTCATTAAATACTAATTGTAGAAGTTGCTATTTAGAACGTACAAGATACAAATAAATCATTCTATTAGTTTTTGTTATCATCAAAACATAAAAACATAAACTCCACATTTGATTTTCTGGTCATCAATCTATTTGATATTTCAATAGACCATCTAGGGGTTTAGTAAAATTGTCTAGTCAGATTATCCATATCATCTAGGGTCTCAACAAAGATTTGTGAAAACAAGTTTCATAAAGTTTTTTAGATAGTCCATCTGCCAAACTTAAAGTTGTTTCTAACTTTTCTCATCAAGAAAACTATTTAACAGTGCGTTTATGAAGTTAAATTATCGTCTAATTGTATATCATTAGAAGACTTTTGTGAAAAGTTATCAAAAAGTCATAAAACACAATTCAACTCTCCCTTATTATATTTTAACATGATTTCACATACTTTATCATTTTTTAACTTCTTATAATATGAAAAACTTTGCACTTTATTTAACAAACAAAGCTTTTATGATAAATACTTCATGTAATATAATTGATAAAAGCAAGTAGTAATACAACATAAAACATCTAAGAAAATTAAAGGAAAAAGAAGAGCCTTAAATAGAATCATAGAAGGAATAGAAAGTAGAACAAATACATAGTAAGAGAAGTCATTCTATTAATGGTGTTAGCACCAGTGGATAACTAATTGTATTTGATGAAGCCAACCATGTGCGAAGAAGTTCAAGACCTATGATCATATGTGGAATGCATGAAGATTCATGAAGATTTGAAGCTTGGTCTAGAACTTAGGAATGTGGTTGAGGCAAGTACGATTCAACTTAGCATGATGTGCATTTGTTAATAATTAATAAGCTCCAACAATTTAAAAAGCTGATTTAAACAAATGTTTTTGAAATAATCACAAAAATCAGATTTTTGTATTTTAAGCAACTGTTTTAACCAATTGAGAAAAACAGTCGACTATTTGACAATCGACTGAAATTTAAAAGACAGTTGTCTGTAAAAAGGTGGCACGCATTTTTGAAACAAAACAGTGAGAAAAACTGAAGTTGTGCGAAATCATTTTACAAAGTACTCAAGTTTTTCTAAGAGAGAGAGATTAGTGCCCAAATGTGTTTGTGAGAAAGATCTTGCAAGAAAGTTATCAAGAATCACATTCTTTAATCTGCTGGAGCTTAATTCTGATTACTGATGTTGTTCTGCTGATTGAATCTCACTGAATAAGCCTTCTTACTCCTTCTCTCATTTCTGTTTTGTAATCTGTTG
>Ga0099825_1008068_pt1 | contig 12617 bp, 9 predicted proteins | sample SiratroredBW_FD_76838 | JGI IMG/M metagenome (GOLD analysis project Ga0099825, IMG submission 76838) | Root nodule microbial communities of legume samples collected from California, USA - Siratro red BW | ecosystem: Host-associated > Plants > Roots > Nodule | place: USA: California | collected...
ATATATTATAATAATTAATTATAAAAAAATTAATTTTAAATTTTTTTATTTTTATAATTTTATTTTTAAAATATTTTTAAGTATTTTATTTTTATAATTATTTTAATTTTATTTATTATTTTATAAGTTAAAAAAGTAATTTTCGTTGTAAATTTATTCTTACGAACGAATAAAGTTTTGAGAGAAATTTTTTCATTTTTAGTGAAATTCGTTTTAGTTTTTCCAACGTTACTCGTTTTTCTTTTTTAAAAATTTCCATGGTTGAAAATAAATGTACTCTTAATCTTTCCACACTAGGTAATGTATTATCGTAAAAAAAGAAAATTCTACATAGTTTATACCAAATTGCATTTCTACACATATATTAAAAAGTATTACATATCTTTAAAAAAGTGGTACATTGTTGCAATAGTTCAACAAAAATATAGATTATTCTAAATATTCAAAGTTCTATAAATTAAATGTAAATATTGATGATGTATTTCCTAAATTCTTTTTGGTAAAAAGTGATTGAAGATCTTTAAACTTAAACTTAATTTTAGAAAGTTGTAAACTTACTTGTAATTAAAAATTTGTGACATGACCTACTTTTATCTATTGCACTACAACAAAATGAACATTTAATCATATGACAAAATATGAATAAGAAGGGTTAAAGAATTTCTAGAATTTAGTAAAAAATCACAAATTACATATGAAAATTATAAACAAATGAAAATTTGTATGTAAAATTTACATTACATACGAAATGTTACATATAAATTCACATCTGTATATAAAATTAGCATTACATACGAATTCACATTAATACATAAAATTAACATTACATAAAATTTTATATACGAATTTGCTTTCAAAGTATTACATACAGAAATCCATACGTAGATTTGTATGTAATATAAATATTCACATTATTATTATTATTGACATTCTTAATATTATTATTGTTATTATTATTAATTATTTTTTAATACAGAATAATTTTTTCCCAACAAATTGATAAACATTAATTATTTCAATTGCTTAAATATACATTGTTTATAAAAGTAAGAAAAAATATATTTTTAAAAAAGGTGTTACATTTTTGGCTTGGAAGACAAACATATATAAGGAAAGGAGAGTTAATTAATTAAGTATATTTTAGTTAAGTTTTCAAATTGAATGGTTTTGAAGGATGTGTTGTTGAATTGAGGTGGAAATTCACTTTGAGTTGAAATTTGATAAAAATACATGTTTCTAGTGTTTTGATGGAATAATTGAGTTGATAAGCTGCATTTTATTGCATGACATAATTGTGATTTTGATTTCAATTATATGATGTAAATGGGGTTTAACACACATTAGAATAGGTAAAATTGAAAATGGGATGGTTGGATAATTGTTTTAAATTTTGTAGATTTCTATCTTCTGCATTTTTTCATTTAAGGAAGGTTAATTTTGCTCAATGTATCTTAATTTGCTTAGAGAAAGCTAATTTCACTTAGTGAATTTTAACTTGAAGGAAAATGAGAGATTTAATCCATTAAACTCACTTAGTAAAAAGTTGATTTGGCTCATAAAATCTCAACCTAAAAGCAAATAGACAATTTAAGTAATTATATTTGTCCAACAAGCTTAAAATTTGCTCAACGAGATGAGTTTGACATAAGTGTAAGTTAAGTGATATGAAACCTAATTCCTTTATCTATTTTAAATTTATTTTATAGAATATTAGTGAATTAAGAATTGATTGTATATATTGTCATATATTTTTTCTTTTTGATGAAAGGTGAATTAAAAGCTGTATAAAATAAATAAGTAATTACTGGTACTAATATGATCTTATGTATGTCACTAAGTATCAATGAGTATTATTAACATGTAGTGTAAAAATAAAGTTATAAAATATTCAGACTCTAATGATATTTTGAACGAGAAAGATAAGTCGATGAATGTTTTATTCACTAAATTGAGTATTCACTAAGTTCAGGGTGTGATCACCAATACTATACTAGAAGAGTAAAATTATCTTGTCATGAAAAATTGTGAAATGAGATTTAAATTTAATGGTTAAATTTCCAAATATATCAAATTAGTGACAAGTAGTAGTCCTTAAATCCAAAATTAATATTAACTTTTTGAAAAAAGTAAATTATTTTGTTTTCTTTTAATGAAAATTTTTGTAAAATAAATTTTATTCTTGTAATGTAAATTTTTGATGGGGTAATATTCATATAATATATATATATATATATATATATATATATATATATATATATATTAATTGTATTATGATTTTTCATCAACAATAATAAATTTTATAATTAAGGAGTAAAAAGGATTACCTGAACCAGTATAGAAAAATTTACAATAAAGATAACAAACAAACATAACCATGGAATTTGAGGTACAACAACAAAAATTTTATGCCTGACTTTTACTAAGCAATAAACTTGGAATTGGTTTTAACACAAGGAATGGCATCAATAAGGATGTACAATATTTCCATATTAATTCTACGTACTTTAAGAAAAAGTAGTATAAATTTTTTATCATCATAAAATAATTAAATAAATAGAAAATATAAATGAGTGCTTCAACCTATATACATGTATTAATCTCAGAGAATTCAAGATATTTAAATATTGAAATTTCTACTATTTTCATATCTATAACATCCTAATTCTCTAAGATTTCTTTCTAGAAAATATTGACTATACTCGTATACCTTGTCCGGTAATAAGAAAATTAACAACATGCACAAATTAATAACTTTGACATGAACGTGCACAAGAAAAAGATAATATAAGTCATTTAGGTGTATATCTGGAACTTTTCTGTGTATACCTCTAGCCATCCCTTTTCTTTCAGTTCTAACTATAATGTCATCTATACTCATTAATATTACAGATTCTTATAGTCATTTCGCAAAACCAACCTCACCATCAAAACTATACCTGCAAACATCTACCACAAATTTTGTTTTGAGGCTATTAAGACTCAGTATGTTAGTCCATAAATAACCCTAAATCACTACACTAAAAAAATTCTAATGTTATCCTTATAAAATTCTTGCTTTTTCCCAATACTCTTCAATTATCATATTAATAAATATATTTGGACAAATACACCAATTAGATGAAGAGAATAATGTTCTATTGAATTTGCAATCCAATCAAGCCCATGATTTTAATTGTATCCAGATAAAGATTTCATCAGTATCCATTGTCTTTCATTTAAAATAATTTCATTCCTATGATACCACATATTACAATTATCCAAATCCCTCTCCAAACTCCATTATCACACTAATCAAAATCAGGATTAATAAACTCTTGAAAGTTAGACCTCAACTCATTTTGTTGTACTTTACTCATCCCAAGCCACAAATAACACATATTTCACACTTGGGTAGTTATTTTACAAGTAAGAAATAACATAAGTGATTCCCTGACTCTCTTTGCACACCACACATAACCCATAGACTATTACCTAACACCATCCCCTTCTTCTATAGATTCTCTTTTGTTGATAATCTATCCAGCAATAGTCACCAGACTAGATGCAGTGCAAATGATTCAAAATACTCTCTCGTATAACTATCTTCAAGTCTTATATAGACTGATTTGACTATATAAACACCTATCTCGTAGTCATACCCAATCATCTCTTATATCCTGAAGAAAGTCATTTAGTTGTTATTTTTTTCACTCAAACTACTCCTTTCTTCGTTGCAATTCCCATTTCCACTTATACCCCACCCATGAACCAGCCTCCTCCGTTGTTAAGATCTTTTTATCTAAATTTGAATAGACTCTAGGGAACTTATGTGAAAGAGGTACTGGTCCACACATTTATCTTTTAAAAAATTAATTTTTTTTTTTACCATTTTGAACTTTCCAACTAACATTTTCATCAAACCATACTCTTTTTCTTCCCTTCCTACACACCTCTCTAAGATCTTACCACCACCTAGATGTTAGGTTGGTTCTCTTCTTGTGAGGTGCAAACCTATTATTTTTTTTGTGTGTCCATGACACATACAAACCCAATGTAATCCATTCACATTATAATTAGAAAAAGGGATAACCCTAAGGGTGTGAAACAATGAGAGCATTGGCTTGTATAAAAAAGTGTGTGAACAACAACTTTGAAAAAGAGAGAGAGACAAACATAATTTATAGCTACTTCCTGTAGCAACCTATCTTGGTTATTTTGAATATTCAACGGTTAAACCTTGTCTGGTTGAGCTGCAATCTTTATTGAAGATTCTTCACTCATATTTCTTCAATCTGAACGATGAGACTGATGGTCTATAGAAGTGTTAGGAATTTTGTGAAGAGCTATTGTGTGCAAAAACTTCCTATTACCATTAGTCTCGGATGTTTCGAAAATCTAACAGTAAAATCAAATCTAATTGCTCTGAAATTTTTAATGGAGTCTTATCACCCACAATAATTCGTTTTGGACAGTCAAATTTGAAATCAGAGCTCTAGTTTGTTTTTAAAAAATTCATGAAAGGTAACAATTTGTCAGGTGACGAGATTCTTGAATCTTGTTAAATTTTATTTTTTTGATATTTTGGGTCATTGTTGATATTTTGAATCATTGTCGGTGATCATTTGAAAATTATGAATAATTGTATTTTTATGCTCTTTGATTAATTTTTGTGAGACTTGTTGTTCCTTTGTTTAGGTATTATTAAAGTATTGACCGTCCTGTATGTTTTTTTATATCTATTGACAGGTATTTTTTCATATTAATTATTTATGTTGATTTATTCTTCTGATTTTGAATGCATATTAATTTTTTATTAGATTGATTAATTACGTTCAAGATATTTCTATATTCTTCTTATTGAAATGAATTTTACTATTTCTATTGCGTGACCCATCACCAGCTCATATCTAATGTTTTTCCTAGTATTTAAATTTTCCTAAGAGCCATACTTTAATTCTAAAACATCTTTCCAAAAGTCATGCTCACTTGACCTCGGTCTCCCACGTAACCAATAAAACAATATTGAATAACTTAATATCCTTCACTCCTAGCTTAAAAGTAGTCCAATTGATATGTATGGTCCATGACAAGCTTCTTTCCTGCACATTATGGATTTCATCATTGTGTATGTGTCATTAATTGTGCCAACGTGGTTATGTCCCCTTTACCAGCGCCCATAGTTGGCTTCTCAAGGACTCATTCTTGATATTGCTTGTAACGAGTGTTCAAATTTGGATCGTACTACCCCACGAGCTTCCAATATTGCACATAGTTATTAAAGTACTCAGATTGGTGGATGTTCCACAGGAGGAGATAAGTTTTCATGTGCCTCACATATTGAACTACACTCATAACCTGTCACATAGAGGTTAGCAACACAGAAAATGGGTATCCAGTATATTTCACCCTTGAGTACGCCACCAGTTAATTAGTATCTTAGTTAATTTTAACTTTATTTATCATTAGGCTTTAGTGCACATAATTCCTGTGCACTCCATTACTAGTATATACCAGGCAAGTCTTCTCACAACCTATATCAACTACATTGTTGGCAATTTTCTAAAATTTCAATGATTTAAGAGGCAAATTTCTCAAAATGGGAATATATCAATTTTAGTCTTATATCAATTTTAGTCTTACTTAAATGGGAATATATCAACATAATTTATTGAATGATTTTTATAATTCGGCGGTAATCAATTAGTAAGTTATCACAATAACGAATGAAATAATTTATTCAATTAACTGTCATAAATTTAAAGTATTGAAGTTGCAGTAATCAAATCTGAAGTGATGAATAGAATGAATAAAATTATTTATTAAAGGTATAATTAAAATGTTGAAATTATGCACTTAATCAGGAAAGCAAATTATTAAAAATATGTGCATATTACATATAATGTCAAATTAATCTTAGTGATAGTTCTTGAATTTAATTTAAATAATAATAATAAGAAGAATAATTTTAATTTAAAACAAAATAATATAATGATAATGATAATAATAAGAATAATTTTAATTCATATGAATTTAATTTAAGTAATAATAATATAAAATAATTTTAATTAAATTCATACAAATTTAATTTAGATGATAATAATAATTATCAAAAAAATAATTATAATTAAATTCATAAAAATTGAATTAAAATAATAATAATAATTTTAATAATAACAATGATAACAATAATTTAATGATTATTTTTGAAGAAATAATAATAATAATAATAATATTCTAACCAATTTAATTAAAATAATAACAATAATAATGATACTAATATAATATATTTTATAAATAAAAAAATATTTAATAATATAATATACCTATTTAGTGACAATAAGTGAATCAAGTTGCAGTTGCCATGTTTTTACTTATAGGAAAAATTAACGAACAGACACTCTAACCATTATAATATAAACTATTTATCAAATCATAATAATCCACCATCATCAATTGAAATATATTTGATATTATATTATTAAATGTTATTTTCTTTATGTATAAAAGTTATTATATTATAATTATAATAATCATTATTATTGTTATTATTTTAGTTCAATTTGTTAGAATATTATTACTATTATTATTATTATTATTATTATTATTTCTTCAAAAATAATCATTAAATTATTATTATTTTTATTTTTATTTAAATTAAATTCATAAAAATTTAATTTAAATTATTATTATTATTTGTAAGTATTTATTATAGATTCTAGTTATATAAAACATATATTTATTCCATGTAATATACAAGCTAAACTAAAAGTCTATATCTAATTTATAAGAGTTTGTATGTTATTTTTTTCTTCTTAATTTTTGTATCTAATTAATATGATAAGTAGCTAAATTTGTATTATGACGTTATTATTTTATTTACAATTTCATATAAACATTTTCAAAAATAATTATAACTAATTAAATACATTTTTATCATTTTCAAAAATCATAAAGTTTATGATTTATTCAGGGTTAGCTCAAGGCTAAAGCAGGTAAGACAAGTAAAGCAACCACTTTAAACCTCAAGACCTCAAAGACCTTAAAATAATATAATACTAATATATTATTATAAGATTAAAAAATACTTAATTTTAAAATTATAGTAAAAAAATAGTTTTGATTAAAAATTTAAAATATCTTAATTAAGGGACTTTAATATAAATATTATTTAATGACTTTAAATTTATATTGATACTATAAATATTATTTAATGAATAATATTTTTGAAACTTTCTTTTAATAAATTCATATTTTAAAAAAAAAATTAAACAATTAACTTATTGAAACTTTTTAATTTTTCTATCCTTTTATATTATTCCATTAGCTGACATAATTTATTTATATGTCTTTTTTATTTTCTAACACTTATACTTGTCTCTTTTTTTTATCCTTTCTTTCATTCTATGACTCTTTCACTTTCTCCTTCCTTTATCAATGACATAATCTGAGTGTTTGATTGTCACTAGACCTTTTCAATTCTAAAAATTTGTTTTATCATTCTATAATGTGTATTTTTGTGTGTGTCTATATTTGGAGTTTGTGTTGGCTTTTATTTCTTTTGAATACATAAATATTTTTTGTCCATTTTGAACATTATTATGAAAAAGTACACAAAAATAAAAAAAAACCTCATATTTTAACAAATAAATTATATATTAGGTTTGTAAAAAAAAAATCAATTTTTAATTCACTACAAAAAATACTAGTTTTAGCATGGGCCAAAAAACCACACAAAGATACAAAAGTCCACGCTATTGAGTCTGTAAAGCGTGGGCTAGACAGTGGACGCTAAAACCTTGGAAGCAACTTGAAATAAGCATGGGCCACGAATTGGACGCATATAGCGGCGGCTCTGCGTGGGTCGCTTGCATGGGCTAGGCCCACGCTCATAATAAAAAAACTTTAAAAAATTATAAAAAATCTTATTATCACTATTTATATTACTTACCATAAACCTTTTATTCAAGTTTTGAAGAAAGTGTAACAGGAGAGACTCAAACCTAAAATCTCTCAACACCTAGACAGAACCCTTAACCATCAAACTAGAAGAGTTTTTCTATCCTGTTACGATTATTGTTATACTTATTAATTCAATATACTTAACCATCAAACCACACTGCTTGCAATTAATTAATTATAAATAATATTTTGGTGTATGAGTCTGGGCCACGTTTGGTTTTATTTTTTATTAATTTTCTTTTGCATTTTGCGTGAGTCTAGCCCACATTTTGCAATTAAATTTTTATAATTACTTTTTTTTTTTGCATTATGTGTGGATCTAGCTGAGGCATAATGCATTTATTTTTTATTTTTTCATTGTGCGTGGGTCTAGCCCACACATATTCTTTTTATTTTATTTCTTTTATTTTTTTTCGCTTTTTGAGTGAGTTTACCCATGCATACTCCATTTTTTATTTTTTATATTATTCGTGAGTTCAGCCCATGCATATTTTACCGCCACTCTGTTCTCTTTTTTTTATATTTTTTTACGGGTTGCATGGGTTTAGCCCACGCAAACTGATTTTTTTTTTATTTGAAATTTCTTTTTCTCATATATGTGGGTTTCTGCGTAGTAGAGTGAGTTTGGCCCACGCTTCTTTAAAGGAAGGTGTGAAGAGTGAGAGAAAAAAGTTTCACGAGAGTGCACAATTTCAAAACTTTTGTGAATTAGTTTTGCAGTTCGGTGGAAGAAGAAAAAGAAGGCAGAAGAAAGTTGAGAATGACGAAGAGAAAGAGGACGAGTGATGAAAGAAACAAAAAAGACAAACTCAGTGACTTACCATATGTTATTCTTCTCCATATAATGGAGTTTTTGTCCACAAAACAAGCTGTGCAGAGTTGTGTGTTATCTAAACGATGGAAGAACCTTTGGAAAAGCCTCAATACTTTATCTTTCAGATCCTCCACAGCAATTTGCAAATACAACAAATCTGTCTCTCATGTTCTCTCTAATAGAGATTATTATGTTTCCCTGCACAACCTTCATTTGACAGTCTTCTCTGCATGCACTTCGTTGACCACTTTGGTCCTTCGACATTCCATGCATAACTCTTCAGCACAAACTCTTCATATATTTTGCCCTATGTCAACACCCAATTTTGTCTGGGCAAATAAATATTATTTTTGCAAATATAAAAAATATAAAAAATAAAATAAAAGAATAAAAATAAGAAATTAAAACTTTTTAACATGTGTTATTTAGTTTCTTTGCCATTTAGAATAAATAATGAAAAGAATTTTGACTTTATAAGTAAAGTTTGATTAAATAATAATAAAAATAAGATAAAATGAAATTTGTAAAAAAATGATAAAATAACAAAAAAAAAAGGTGTTGGGTCTGTCTTAAATAAATTGAATAGAAAAATTAAGTGAGCCAAATTGAATAAAAAGATGTTTTCTAAAGCCTAATTTACTAAGAGGTTATTAGAAATAAAAAAAAAAGGTTACTGTTTACACCTCCTTTATCTATTAATTGTGCTTGCTACATAAGCCCTAAGGTTTACAAAAATACATTGCACATTCAAGTCCCTATGTAAGTTTAGTACCTTAAATTCTTTAATTAGTGCGTGACAAATTTTATTTCTCATAATTAAATTTTCACCTTTTTGCCTTCTCACACTTATCACAATTAGTAATCATGCTTCTAACATTTAACTAACAATCATGCCTTTTGACATTTAAGGTAATCCTGCTTTTGACATTTATCGTAATCATGTTTTTGACATTTAACTCCCATTGGGCTATTCATGTTTAGTAGTTATTCATGTTCAGTGACTATTTATTTTTTTTATTGTCCTTTGCCTTTTCTTTCTGAAACCAAATAGAGTTAATACAAAGAGGATGGAATAATTGATTCTTAATTAAGAATATGATTGAGAGTATTATGGAGGAGATGAAGGATTAACAGAAAAAATTATAAAGAACTGATTTTATTTTCAAGGAGAGACAGGAATTGAGAGATACAGATAATACATAAAGATACTTATAAGTTTATAGAAAAAAAGATACTGGGGAACAAAAATATTGAAAAATATTATTTGATTCTGTTAAAAAAATATAAAGTCAGTAGAAACTAGAAAAGGGGAAAGAAGAGGCTAAATTTTCAACGGGTTGGAGTTCTTCCTTTGATTCTGTCCTGGTTCTGCTCTTTTTTTTTTTTCTTCTTCAATCCTGTCCTCTGTTATATGTTTTCATCTGTATTTGTTGTGTTTTGTTTAACCCTGTGCACTGCATCAGTATCATTAAGTAATTAGTTTGCAAGCATTGTTAAATTAATTTTAATGATCACAATAAATTATTGTACTTGCTAGATGATTGCTGCTACTGGCACAATCAGGTGTTTGATATGGTTTTTGTTACCACCTATCCTGAGATTATGTAATTGCTGCATTTTTTTTGCAGAACTAGTATTGTTTATCTGGCAGATCTGGTTGTTGCTAGCACGGTCAATAAATCCAATAAGAAAAATATAGTAACATTAGATATCATTAACCCAAAGACAAAAAACAAACACAAAACCCCAAACCAGAATAAAAATCCCTAAACTCAAAAACCACCTCTGAGTGAATCAAAAGACTCATTCAAAAGATCACCAAATAGACACCAAACAACCTTTCCGAAAAAAAAAAACAGGACTAGTTAATCAAAAGCCGGTCCAAAATCAGTAGCAAATTCAATTCCAAAAAGTTAATAATCTCAACTTCATAACACATGATCGAATATAAGATAGCCGAAGTCCCAAATTCAAAAATTTCCAAAACTTGTACCAAAACATAAACTATTCAGCAATAGAAATCCACCCAAGCAACCAATCCAGAAACAGAACCTAAGGCAAAGAAGCCCCTGTTCCCAATTTAAAAAGCCTAACATCAACCACCACTATCTCTCACGAAACCAAATAGCCACATTAAAGAATAAAACCAAAATAATCATTCCAGAAACAAAGTAACTCAAGCATCCGATTATAATCCTTTCTGTCACTGCGAATGGTATTAGGTTTCATTGTTTATTTTTAATTAATCTTCATGTTTTGATGTTGTATATGTTTTTTTAATAACAAAATAAAAGTAAATTAAGAAAAGAATAAAAAAAAGCCCCTTTTTTTATAAACATAAACTTTTAAAAATAAAATATTAGATTTAAAATAATTTTAAAAAATAATTAAAAAATATATATAATATTTTTAAAAATAAAAAAACATTTAATTAACAGTTTTAATAAAATTTTAATAATAAACAAATATAAACCTTTTCTTTAAAAAAAAACAAGATTAAATGAAATTTCGAAAAATAAAAAATATCAAACTATCATCAATCAATTTTTAAAATTAGAACTACGAGATCCCTGATTTTCTTTTGGAAATACGTAGGACCAAGGTCAATCCTTTTCGGGTCCAAAAAATAAAAAATAAAAATTTGTCTCTCTTATTGTTTTGTTTGTTTATTGTTCATTCTTAAACTGCATTTTTTGTAAATTTATATTTATTTTTATTTGCTGTAATTACTATTTTTAGGAAAAAAATAACATTTTGTAAAGCCATACTTATTTCTATTCATTTAATTAAAGGTACTGTCTTAGGACGGGCGTTGTGGGATGCTAATACCTTCCCCACACATAATTGACTCCCGAATCTGGAATTTGGTTCGTAGTCATTTTTATTTTTGATTTTTCTATAGTTTCCCATAATAAGCTTTAAGTGGCGACTCTGTTTATCAATTTAAACATTTTTAAAAATAAGTTTGTGATCGTCCCGTCGTGATCCCGTTGCGACAGATGGCGACTCCGCTGGGGACTTTCTAGAGAGTCAGGCCAATTTATTTAATTGAGTAAAATCGGATGTGGTTATCTGATGTTTATTTTTCCTTTTTTTCTTCAGTTTATCACTTTCGTAAATAATATTTGTTGTTATTTATGTTTGTATATATTGTTTATTATTTTAGGACTATTTATGTTTATATATTATGCTTTTATTTTTGGATATATTGCATGCCATGCATTTTAATTTACAGTGCAGGAGCGTATCCAGTTATGTAAATAGTTGTGTGTTTTATATTGAACCCTAGAGTGGAAGACATGCTATCTATATTTGCTTGGGAATTTTCTGACTGTTTTGCAGGTGGGGTTTGGGTTTGCATTTTTCTCCCTTCACACACATTTTATTTGCATATCATGATTGGGGCCCTATACCCGGGTCTGTGAACTGTGAAGTTTAGAAATAGAGGAGTCGCGTAACAAGATTGGGGAGATGTACTTCCTTTCCTGGTCATTGTGAAAGCTCCAGCTAGGGTCTGTTTGCTTTATTCTCATGTCTATAAAGGTCATTACTGACTGATGTGGATGTATGGTAAAATGGGCCATGGCTCTAGTGACCTTTAATAGGAATTAAGGAAAACCATAATTAGGACACTAAGGGAGAATTTTGCACTCAAGGGTCCACTTGTTATCTGTTGTACATATGAAACCCTTTGAATCTTGAATAAAAGCAATTAACATCATTTTTCTTTGCATACATTACAAAAACAAAGATAGATATTTATTAAAAAAAAAAAAGAGAAAAAAATTTGTGAGAACAGGCTAAGAACAATTTTTCTCACAAAAAAAAAAACAAAAGAAATTTTTGACTTGTGAAAAAACATTAA
>Ga0099825_1008071_pt1 | contig 12614 bp, 7 predicted proteins | sample SiratroredBW_FD_76838 | JGI IMG/M metagenome (GOLD analysis project Ga0099825, IMG submission 76838) | Root nodule microbial communities of legume samples collected from California, USA - Siratro red BW | ecosystem: Host-associated > Plants > Roots > Nodule | place: USA: California | collected...
AAAAAGTTTGTAAAAAAGAGAAAAAAAATGAAAAAAAAAAAAAAAAAACCAAAAAAAAAAAAAAAAAAAAAAAAAAAAAAAAAAAAAAAACAAAAAGCCTCTTTCAGCAGAGGCTATAACTATAATCATAATCCACGAAAAAAAATTATGTAGGAAAAGTAACTTTAGTTTCACTACAATTCCTTTCACTTACCAATGGCACATTATGAAGAGGTTTAATGTCTTTTGTATCACTTTCAACTGCCCATAATCGAACAGAACCATTGCCCGCCCCAGATGCTGCAAGGTCACTGTTTCTACAAACAGTGACTGCACTGACCCAAGAGAATACTGACGTACAATGATGGTTCTCAGGATGGTGGTAACCATTTTCTGCATGGTGAAGACAATGGAATTACTTTAAGACAAGGGTAGCTATAACTAGCAAATGTATTACAAATTCACAACTTTGTATTGTAAAAGTAAGCCAACAGCAAAATATTATGCTCTTTGTTATATATTGAGCATACATTAAAGGAGTAACTGAATACAGAATCATGGAGGAAAACTACAACAAACTATACAACCGAAAGAGAAAAGAGAGAATATTATTGCATGCAATGATGAAGAGATATTCACACAACTGTTGTTACACAAAACGGTGTATCACATGCATTGTAGTGCGTGCATCACAACTCTTTCAGAAAAGCACAAAAGAAAAAGAAAGAAAACATAATAGTTTACCTAAGTTTCCATTGGGAAGACTTTCACTGTCCTTTTGTTCAGATATCATGCTATCCACGAGTAAAGCATGAGCATTCCTCAAAATGTAAACAGGCTTCTTTCGCATTACAGTCCAAAGCTCAATGCTTCCATCATCCGAACCCGACAAGAGTTCATCATTATTAACAAAACAACAGCATTCCAAGGAGGATGCAGGAGCACGAAACACAAGACGTGACTCTTCATGAACCTAAATTAGCGAGAATACACAAACAATAGTTAAAAAAAACAAATCTAAAACAAAAATTATAATAACCCAAGAAAAATGTAGTTAGGTGATAAAAGTTTCTGCTTAATCACTTGAATATTTTCCACACGAAGATAAAAAAAGAACAGAACAACAGTAGGAGAAATAAATGAACACTGAACATATATTATAGTTGATAGTGAAATACTTAAATCTTAATATCTTGATGAGATTACCTTAAACAATTGCATGCTACGATCACGCCCAGCAGTCAGTACCCTTTCTTTGCGTAAGCAATCAATACTTAATACTTCACTTTGGTGGCCAAACAGAGTATTCATGTAAGTTCTGTCTTCAACATTCCATATCTTAATTGTCCTATCAAATGAACCAGAAAAAAGTTCTGAAGTTCCCTGCCTAAAAGCCAGGCAAGAAACAGGCCCCCTATGACCTGGAAAAGCCTGTAAAAACAATTACAATCCAATATCAGCAATGCAATCCGCAATTAAATAGTCCAAAACCTTAAAACAATTAGCTAAAACAGGCCTATGGTTTTCCAAACATTGAGTGTACCGTGTTAGCAAAGACAACTACAAACCAAAGCAAGTAAATTACTTTGCATTTTACTTTGTCAAACCCTATGTAGGATCCTGTTTACATTCAAATGAGCTCACTATCCACTAAAAGGCGAAACATACAACAATGGCAGTAAAACATTTTTATTCGGAAAATGCAGCAAAACACACATACAAGAGGTCCAATCCAAACTACTCTTCTATTTGCACATATGGCCAGCAAAAAACATGCTAGCCACTTTTCATACTACATTCCTACCATTCATTTGAAAGAATAAAGAGGCACCTGAACATGCTCTCTGGTACGAGTATCCCATATATGAACATGGCGATCAAGGCCTCCAGTCGCCAAATACCTACCATCCGAGCTCGCAGCCAAAGCCAATACATGCTTACTTTGCTTTGCAGCCGAGCCTTGTGGATCCTTCAAGCCATGAGATTTCAACACCGAATCACTGGGCCACTTATACCGCTCAAATTGCCCACTATTCACATCCCACTGCATAATTGTGCCGTCCTTCGACGCCGAAAAGCCCTTCGAATCATCCTCAGACAGAGCCACAGCTGTAACGCTCTGTCTGTGCTTCACCAACACCCTAAACCCTTCATCACTACTCACTTTCACCCTAAAATATCAAACAATCAAATCTTAGGGTTCCATCAAAATCTAAACACAAACACAAATAACAGGTGAGGAATGAAACAAACCTTGAAGCAATGCTTCTTCTGACGCGTCCACTTTCCTCTTGTTGCTCCTTTATCAACTTCTGAGCTACGAGTGAGTCTCTTGCTCCTTCTTCCTCTTCTTCATCACCATCTTCTTCTTCCTCCTCACCGTCCTTTTGTTCCTTCTCTTTCTGCGCTATTCGCCGAACCATTTGGAGATAGTCCTGTGCAATTCTCTTCCGCGCCTCCGCGCCTGTCTCTTCCTCCTGATCCTCACCGGAGCCGTCGTCGACGCCGGCGAAGAAGCCATCTTCATCAAAATCGCTTTCTATCTCGGCATCTTCTTCATCTTCGCGGTCAAGTTTGCCATTGGGCTTTTTGCGTTTTCGGGAATCATTGGAGGAGAAATGGCTTTTCTTCTTTCGCGGCATGATTCAGATTCAAAGGTTCGAATTTGCGATACAGAGAGTTTTTGTAGGGTTTTTGAGAAGAGACGCAGACAGAGGAAGAAACTAGGGTTTAAGAGGGTTAGAAAGCAACATAGCTTGTATTCATGGACTCCAAATATTATTTTAATCTTTTTTATCTTAATTAATAATAAAAAAGTTTACTTAATTTTGAAGATTATTACAAAGTTTGTTTTACTTTATATTCCATTGGAGGGGAAAATTATACTTTCTCCTAAAAACAGGGAAAATTCTTTTCTTAACTCAACTTTAATTTCTATTTAACTATTTCCAATTTCAAATATTTAAATTTATTTGAAAATAATAAAATTGTTTGTCGAAAGAAATATGCTTTAAGATTATATTATTCAGATTGCATGCATTGCAAGATTATATATACAAATGTAGACTCTTATATATCTACTCACTCACAGCATTTTCTTTATTTAATAGTTCTTTTTAATGAATGACGAGGAATATCACAAATGATATTAATGGAAATTATGTTCCTCTCATTTACTTTTCATCTCTTTTCTTTCTTAAGGTCTGTTGATAATAAAAAAAAAGAGTAAAAAAAGGAAAGAAGAGGTTAATGAGAGAATATAAAAATATTTAAAAAAGAATAAATAAATTAGAACAACTTAAAATATTTATTAATTATTTTATTCTTTAATAAAAGGTAAAAAAAATAAAAATTAACATTAATTACGAGAGTAATTCATATCTTTCTAAATTTTAATTTTATATAAGAGATTTTCTACTTTAATATAAATTGTTTCATTCTACTTCTAATAATATTTTTAAATTACAATACAAAATAGTATAATAAAAAAAATCAAAATTCAGCGGAGCAAAAGAAAAAAACACAAAAAAAATTCTATTAATCAACAAACATTCATATTTTAAATACAAATAAATTATAAGTATTTATTATATTTAATTAAATTTTATTAGATCATAATTTCAATATAATATATTTGTAATATAATATATTTGATTATTTTATTTTTATATAATAATACTTATGGTACTTTCGTAAGTTAGAAGGTAAATCTATAAATTAACTACAAAATAGAATATATCATTATGATAGAAGTTGTAAAGGAAACTTTAAGATTGAAGGATCTAGTCAAAGAGCTAAAGGTGCAAGAGATTGTCATCGTCTATGGTGATAATAATAACATAGTAAAATTGTTCAAGAACCAAGTTTATTATGGAAAATTAATTGTTAAGTTGCATCTCATGAGAAAAGAGATTAGATAACGATATATGAAGGTGATAAACTCTCAAAATATCTTATTCCATAATATATGATTATGAAGATTCTCAATGAAATCACCTTATTTTTATATCTAATTATTTTTTGTTATTCTTCTTATATTTACTTTTGAGTTATGTTTGTGAGTTTTTCTATTATCATGTTTATTTGTGTGGTATACACTACTGAATTTAAGTGTGTTAATTCCTTAACAATTATAAAATAAACATGTAAGTAATTAAATTCTATATTAATAGAAATCCTTACTATGATAAAAATGAAAATACATGTGAGTTACCATTAAGAAATACTAATATATAAAAAATTCATTTGATGAAAAAATTGTTAGAGCTTTAAACATGAGATTAATCTCACAATAATTATAAGTGATCTACAACAAAGTATACAAGAAATAAAACTCCCATATTTATTATCTTAAAATTTTGAATTGAATATGAAATTTTCATGGTTTATTAGTATCGAATGTCCATCGGAAAAACCCATTTACTATGCTTCACTCCCAAAATAGCAGACACCAAACAAATCAATCTTATTACTAGATATTACAAAAACAGGTTGGAGCTATCCATATCCAACAGAAAATACAAAGGTGATTACGACCCATCATTAACACACACGCATGTTCTTGTAAAACTTTTTTATTAATGACCATTGACGTTCATGCATTTAGTACAATACTTTCACTAATTTATTTAGATTGAGCTCACGATACCATCTTCTTCCGAGGATTGTTTGGTGGCTAGAGTAGTCGAACTAGCTGAATTTCCATTCACAAAGTTACAGTGTGCTCGAATCTGTCCTTGTGATCCTGTGAGCACTTGTATGATGCTCATTTTTATCATAGAAGCCTTAAAATTTTCGTAGAAAAGAGTCTGGTTACTACTGAAACTGTTGACAATGGGAATGGTATCTGCACCAATTGTGGAAAACAACTCTTGATCACTTCGAAGCAAGCCATTCTGAAGTTGAAGATTGGAGTAATAGTTAGAGTCAAGTTCATCAGGAGTGGTTAGGTCCAAATCGGTGAGAGTGGTTCCAGGTCCGCCATTGGGGCATATTGCTCGTAGTGATTGTAAAAGGGTTGTGTTAAGAGTTGGGTCAGGGTTTCCAGTGCCATTGAAATTGTATAATCGGTTATCAAAAAATCTACATTGAGCTCTCCCAATTGTATGAGCACCTGAAAAGGAATCACATGTATGTAAGACAAATTATTGACTCTGTTAACATAAATTTCTTATAATGTAAAAATTATACCTGAAAGTGCAACTAGATCAGTTGTGTTAAGGTTTTGCCTTTCAAATGCAGATTTGAGTTGGTCAAGGGAGAAATTAGGACCCGGAAGATTTTGATTAGCAAGATCAAAACTTGCATTTAAACTGTCTCTTCTTCCTAGAGGAACTTTCCAGTCAGGACCATGGGCCTAACAAGTAATAGAACAAACAAGATGATATTAAAAAAACTTTTCCAAAACATCCAGAAACTCCGAAAAAGAAGAAGAATAATAATCAAATTGAACCAAAAAAATATATTATTGATTCAATATATACGTGAAAAGGAAAGTGATTTTAGAAAAAAAATTGTGTAAAGAAATTATTATTCGTATTGACTTAATTTCTAAAACTATTTTAAAAATTTAAGAAAGGTATTTAAAAGTAATTCAATAAACTTTTAAAAAAAGGACAAAGTTATCTCTAAATTTGTGTTCTTTTTAACTAAAAACGTGAGGAAATCTTTTTTGAGTAAACTATAAACATAGGACTATGCTATTTTCACCCTGTTTTTCTAACTTCATCCATTATTATTATTTTTTTCGTTATGTATCTAATACTGTTTCCTTTAAGATACCCCTACTAGTATATTTTTCTAAAACTGGGGTGAACTTAACACAAGCGTAATGAGAATAGCAAAGTCTTGAAACATATTTAAAATTGTGGGCTTTATATCTATAGACTTGGGCTCAAGGCTAAGCCTAAATAAAGATGTATCATAATCTTATGACCATTATTTCCTTGGTTGTCTCCTCCTAACAAAAATTTAGGATGAGACCATATTTATAGTATATAATAAATTTGAATGCTTTTTTTTCGAGATAAATTTATTCATCTAATTATATATTTTTATTTTTTAACAAGATGAATTTCTGGACTATATTTTTGTATTTAATTATATTTATCTTCATTTTTAATGTTTTTATTTTTCTTAATTTCTTTAAAAATATCGAACTTGTTTGATTAATATTAAATATAATGAGATATTTAACATCTGCATTCATGTATTCCTTCAGTTAAAAGTAAAAATAATTATATAAATTACTTACAAAAATAAAAAACTAAACAAATGGTTTGTTACTTTTCTTATAAACAATTAGATTATTTAAAATACATTTTTTATTTTATTTTAACAAGTATCTATAAGCAAATTTTTTTTTTACTTTTCGAAAATAAAATATGTTATTTCGAAATGCTCCAAATAATTGACGGACATAGTGGCACTACCTCTGATAGGATGTCCATGCTTTATAGTTATACATCAAATGTGACTTACATAAAAAAATATGTTTTTTGTTTGCAGATTTGTATATTATATTTAGTTATGAATATCTGTGTTAGATCAGAGATATGATTGGTTGGTAATAAATTTAAAGGAAGACCTACCTATTTTTTTTTTAAAAAGTTCTTCATAGGCCTACTTTATTTTTTTAGTATCATAATAAGTCCACGAAGCTTCCTACTGCATGATCATAATCCTTTGCCATTGAACAGATTAAAATAATGCTTTTGTTCACATGGACCACGGTTCATGTTTCTCTCTATGATAAGATATAATACTGCAAATCGTGTGATGAGTTTTTGGCCTAAGTACAAGGCTTCATTTACTAGTATTTCACATTATTGAGGACTCATCAAAATTTTGACAATAACTACACAACAACTAACTATCCAGATATAAATAGCAGCTTTATTATCACAGTTGAATACTAGTTTCTTTCTTTTCTTATAATTAGTTTTTCTCTTCCTAAATCAACCTAAAAATTGGGCTTGCTTCACTTTAGCACGAGATTTGTATGGTTTATGTATATATTATTTCAATTACGTTATTAATTAATATGACATCTATATCAGTTAGTGTGTTGAATACAGGAAAATAGGCATAGTTACCAGAACAGAAGATATCTCAGCTGCAAGAGCAAGAATATCAGCACAAGAAACTATGCCAGGGCAAGCATTTTCTACTGCTGTCTTGATCCGATTCACCACATCCAAACCTCTTATGGAGTTGTTATTTGGCGCTGCAGTTTGTTCACTCACAATCGTATCAGTGCTGTTCAAAAGAATTGATGCATCACATCCCTGTCATATAAACACACACATAGCAGCTTTCAATTATCTAACAGCATAAAACTTGATTAAGACTATTACACTAATAGTATACTTTATTAGAAAAATATATATGTAAGGACGGTGCTATAACGATTTCGATAACCGTCTAATGGATAGTTATGATAGAACTACCAACTTTGTTAGTATAATATCTGATATAATAATAATATAATATTAAAAATAAATTTAAATTTAACTCAATTTATAAAAATCGATTTGTAAAACAAAGTTTATATCCATTTATAAAATATTAAAAGACTTTTTTTTAATCATGAGATCTACATACGCATCTGAACAATGCTACATAGTTACCTGAACAAAGCAATCATGGAAATGGAGTCTTATGAGACTGGCGAGAATGCGAGGATCAGATTTGGAGACATTTCTGACAACTTCACGAACAATAGAATGCACCCTTGGACATGTGTCCCTGTAAAATGAGTTATCAAGCTGTGCATGTGAGAAGGGTGGTGATGCTGCAAGCATAACCACCACACAGCAAAGTGCTACTTTCACTGTGAAAACACTGAAAGAGTTCATTTTTTCTTGTGTTTTGAACTCTGAATGTGATGTTGTTGTGAGCTTCCCCAAATGCTTAGGGTCTATATAAGGAGACAGAAGAAAAATGGAACGTGGTTGTGTTTCATTCATGATCCCCTGCTGCTGGGTTCACATTTTCAATCGTGCTACCGCGATCAATGAGAAAAGTCAAATTTGGCGTTTTGAAATTTAATAACAATGGATCCATATGTTCACGATGAAACATAGACCAGTGTGTTCTCAGTAAAAAAATGTTTTACTACAACTAAGCACGATAATGTTTGATATGGTGATCTCTAATTTTGACCAAAATACTTGAATCAGCTAATATTTATATAATTGAGCTTTAATGTAACTTCATTCTTAACAAATGTTCCTAACATCAATATGATCATCATTCCTAACTTCATTGAGTTTTAATATTTATCTAATTTTGAATCAATATGATCACAATTAAATATCTTCATTCCTAACTCTTCAAATTAAAATTGAAAAAGCAATACCCTTTATTACTTACCTTAAAAACATTACATCGGTATCATATAGACAAGTTAAAGATAACATATGGTTAATCACATTAAAAAATTAATACATACATTAATAAGATTCATTATCATTATTATCTAATAATATAGAAACCAGATAAATGAATTATTTATAAGAAACCAGAACAAATATTTATAAAAAAAAAAATCACAGGAAAAAAATATTTAACCCTTAATTTAAGTAAACTTAATGATTATCTGCAACAATAGTACGGTTAAATAAAACTCACTTGTTATACCTATTACTATTTTATTCAACATTGAATGAAGACTATGATGAGAGAATAAATTTATGTTTCCTATACTTACGAGTGCATAAATGATTAATATATAATTAGGTTTCCTTTATTGAAGTTCTAGAAAACTTTAGTTATAATGTTATTTTATGCAGGAGCATATTTCGATTGGTACGTCTACAGAAAAAAAAAAAGAAGAAGAAGAAAAAGACGCTATTTTTACTTTCTTTCAAATGTAAAGATTATTGAAGTAGTTTTAATATCTTATTAATTTGTTTTAACTTTTTATATTATAGTGCGTGATTTTATGGTGCCACAAGTATTACTTATTTATTTGTATCCATATTAAGAATAAATTTTAATTAATTTTTTTAAAATTAATTATTTACAGGCTGAGTTGAAGCTTCGTATTAAATATTTAAAACTTAGAACACATGTAAGAATAAGATTTTCGAACAAAAGCAACACATGATGACATGGGGGTCCATTTCTTTGCTGATAACTTTTTTTGAGTTCACGTTACTAACCTTGCTTTATGTGTTGTCATTATAATTAACTATTTTCATATTATAAATATTACAATTTTTATATTTTAACTTTTATAAAAGTTTCATTTTTTTAAAATCTTATACTTAATAGGAAAAGATAGCAGTTTTATTTCATACCCAAAATCATGATAACATATTTAATTAACAAAATTATATATCAATCTTGGTTGATATGAATATATAAAGCAAAGCTCGATGAAGTATTTTACCTTTATCATATTAGAAATTGAGTATGAGTTTAAATTCAAATATATAGTAGAAATATACATAAACTTTATTATTTTAAAATTTTGTATTTAAGATGAGGTTATGTGTCTTTCATATAGATGGATTCCTATCTTCTTATTGAATCTAAATACTTTTTATTAAGTATTGACTTTCTTTAATATATTTACTCAAATCAAGTATTAAAGATAATATTATAATGTCTTATATAATTTAGTAATTGATATCGAATATTTTCAATAAATTATTTGAGAAGACCTGCCATGTAATTATATTTTAAAGTAAACATATAAAATGTAGATAGTTGAAAATCTTAAGTTGTTTAATTTCTATTAAACCTGACTGGTTATTTTAAAATGAACTTTTTTTTATATTGTAAAATAATATTTTATTTAAAGAAAGTTAAACTCAAATCTTGTCCCCAACAGATTTTGATTTAATATTGGACAAAAGATAAGGTCTGCGATTATTAAACCTTAAAGTAAAGGTGTATGCCAACAACCATGCTTTTGAAAGGACGAGAGGTGAAAAGTAACATGTAAAAGTGGGACCTTCTGAATTCTGAATACATTTCTTTAACTGAGTTTTCCAACCATTGCTTTTTCAATGGTCCTTTTGGTCAATAAAATCACCCCATGCCCATTTCTAGTAACTTGTCTCTATCCATGCTCTTTTGCTTTTACCAACCATTTTAACATTTTTACATCAATCTCTATTTTTTTATTAATTACAATTTTATCACTTATTCATTTATATATCTCACAAAATACACTAATAATGGTTTCATGTGATCGTTTCTACTTTCTAAACAAATCCTACTAACACTGGATATTACTAATATCATATTAGTGATCACGTGATAAAGTTGATTTGACTGACATCTGTCTTGTTTAGTGATTAAAATTTACTTAGCTATGGATTTGGTCACCAAATATTGTTGGGGTTTTCTTCTCGTATTGTTCTTTTAACTTCTTGTATCTGAAAAAATATTTTGTTTTTCTTCTTTGAAGATTTTGGACTCTCTTAGATTATTTAATGTAATTTTTGGATTTGTTTTATGTCATTAAAAAAATTATAACAATAACACGTTAGATGAATACAGTCAATGTGACAAGAATGAGAAAATAAAAAAACTTAAACAAAAAATTTAAAATATTATCTTCTTTAAATTTAAGATAAGTGTTTGTCCTTTTGTAGACAATTTACCTGTAGTAATGAAAAAGAATTGACACCATTTTGATAATATGTTTTCTTATATTTTCTTTTCTATTATGAATGATTGACTCTTAATATTACTTGTTAGTTTTTAAAAAAAAATTACAACAACGAGAGTCAAACTCATATAAATTTAATTCAAAATTTGAAGACAATTAATTTATGAGTTTGTAAATTTTATTTTTTATATATTGTTTAATTTTTTAATTTTATTCAATAAGAGACTTAAATTTAATCCTAACTTTATAATAATATGGATATTTTATATATAATAAAATAAAATGTAAGTTGATCTGTAAATTAATTTAAACTGAATTTATCCAATTGCAGGTTTATTTTATTGATCTATTAGTTGTTAATTATTGTAAATATAAGTTGATCAGTAAACTAATTCAAACTGAATTTATCCAATTGCGGGTTTATTTTATTGATCTATTAGTTGTTAATTATTGTATTTATATCTATATTAGCTGTCCCCTCAGTAAAAAAAAATATATGTTGTACCCTAGTTTCGTGGGGACAACTTATTTAAATAACTTTATGATTTCTAATAAAGCACAATTGAATTATTAAATGAAAGTTATTGAAGGGAGCATTGAACTTGCAGAATGAAATAAATAAATTAACCCTGGTTTTGCGGGTCTTGTTTGTGTGTATGCACAGTGCTCGTGGTTCGTATGGAATCAACGTTCATAGCTAAATTTGTTTAATTAGTTGGTACAAACTGGGATTCTGGGAACATCTTGCTAGAACCACATGTAGATTTGATTATTAATTAATATAGATTTTGTCTAACTTTCAGTTAGGATTTCAACCTAAACCCTTAGACATTTTTGCTTGGATTTTGCTTCAGATGTATTTTATTTCCTCTTAGTCAATTAATCTAAAATCAAAGTACTTGATTAATCTACTTTATTTATTAAAGAACAATGTGTAATAAATACAAGATTCTTTTAAGTTATTGAGATCAGTGCATTTTTTTATTACTAAAGTTTATTTGCATACGAAAATTCAATAATAATGTAAATGGAAAGAATGAAAAGTTAATTAAAGAAAATTCAATAATAATTGTCAGTGTTTTATTAGTTTCCTTAGTCAAATTGTAATTTGTAAAGTTGAATTCATTGACTAAGAAACAGTAGATTCAACGTTGCAAAATATATTTTTTTTGGGGAGAAGTTTCTGTAATTTTATTTGATATTTGGACAATTTTGGTTAAGTTATGAAATGGTGGTTTAAGTACTTTATTATACGTATTTTTTTTTTTTGAATAATTAGCCTAATAGATTTAAAAATGTATGAATTTGAGACACGTTTGAAAATTTTGAAGAATTTTATAGTGGATTTCTAAAAGAAACTTTAACTGTATTACTTGTTTATATAATTTAAATGAATTTCTATATTTAGCTTTAAATTCCATTAATAAACGTGGATGATTAATATAATTTAGTGACTTGTATTGATATTTATTTTGTGAAATTTTGAAATTTGTTGTACTTGATAAAATTAAATTGACGTGAGTGACGGTAATGAGATGTAATTTGTATTAAATATTAAAATTAGTTTTATATAGAGAGATATTAGAAGTGAAAGACCAATAGATGTTTACATATTAGAAATATAAAGAGTTATTTTAGATGAGGAGATATCAGAGGTGAAAGACTAATAAATGTTTCTATATCAGAAATATAAAAAAAGATCTCATAACAATAAGAACTGAGTAAAATCCACGTAAGAAAATGACATCATCTTCAATCCAACATTGCATTTGTGAGTTTTTTTTTTATATGTTGCTTAACTTTTTCATTCTTAATTAATGTGAGACTTTTATATATATATATATATATATATATATATATATATATATATATATATATATATATATATATACACAAGATAATATAAATATGTTGAAGTGTGTTTTAAAAAAAAAAAAAAATATAAAATATATAAAAGAAAAAAAAAATATCTCATATATATATTATAATATAAAAATATTGTGAGAAAATT
>Ga0099825_1008072_pt1 | contig 12613 bp, 12 predicted proteins | sample SiratroredBW_FD_76838 | JGI IMG/M metagenome (GOLD analysis project Ga0099825, IMG submission 76838) | Root nodule microbial communities of legume samples collected from California, USA - Siratro red BW | ecosystem: Host-associated > Plants > Roots > Nodule | place: USA: California | collected...
TACAAAATATAATTAATTTTAATTTTGTCCAATATCATTTATATGCTTCTTTCTGCAGGTCGTTTGATGAGCTTGAAGCAGAGATGCTTCAAGGGCAAAAGTTGCAGGTACATGGATGAAACTTAACATACCAAAATGCTAGACATATCTATCTAAACAATTTTGATAAATTTGGAAAGTAGTTGAACGTTAGTTTCCTGAACAAAATTTATCTTAAATTAAACAATCAAAACCTGGTTTAAATTTCCATATCCATCAAATCTTTGTTTACAACAAACTAAAACAACGATATAAGAAAAAAACTATTTAGAGACTAATTTTTAGCTACTAAATGAAATGATTGTTAATTGTGACCAAAATAGTCATCAAATTAGATTTTGATTGCTAAATAACTATAAAATAAAAGTAATGATTGAATTTAGTGACCAATTAAGTCAAAATAATTGGTATCTAATAGCTACCAAGGTTTTAGTAACATATACTATTAGATTCTAAATTAGTCTCTAACTTAATTACATACCAATTTAGAATCTAATGACATAGGTCACTAAAACTTTGGTAACTAATGTTAGATACCAATTATCTTGACTTAATTGGTCACTAAATTCAATCATTATTTCTATTTTTGTAGTTATTTAGCAACCAAAATTTAATTTGGTGACTATTTTGGTCACAATTAGCAACTATGTCATTTGGTAGCTAAAAATTGATCTCTAAATATCCTTTTTCTTGTAGTGCAACATAGTATTATACCATAATAAATCACACATGAGACATTAATGCTTTACTTATGAATTAATTTTTCTTCTTTTAAGGGTGTCTTAACTGCACAAGAGGTGCATGAGGTTCTAAGTGATCGTGGATTGCTACACATGTTTCCTCTCTTCTCAACGGTGCATGCAATCAGCTTAGGTCGTCTTCCACCATCAGCCATAGTTAAAATCAGTGAAGAAAAATCTAGGTATTTTCTATATTTCTCAGGGAAGTGATATTTCATGTTAAGAAATAAATACTAGTGTTAATTATACGTATAGTTACAAACTTAATCTGTAGGCATGTACAACTACTAAGCTCGCTTTAGATGCATTTTGCTGTAAAAAGTTCACAACAATACGAAGAACACACTTACAGAGATAGAAGGACAACACATATCGACAAGGTTCTTCTAGAAAGGTTATTCTAATTCAGAATTAATATAAAGTAGCATATGCATGCAACAGGCTGAAAAAACACACCAAAAAGGTTTGAATGTATCTATACTGATTGCAGTTTCCACTTTTGAGATTGCATTAAATTATCCACGTCTTTTAATTCCCCATACGTACAGAGAAATTTCTTCCAAATTTTTCATATTGTAATGTCCCGTCCGGGATTAATATATTGTATACTCATTCTTATTTTTGAATTCCTTTGATTTTAATTCATGAGGGTATTTTACGTTGATTTTGTCCATAATGAGACGTTAACTAAATGCAATATAATGTTTTTGTTGTCAACCAGTAAAGGGAACATCGCTTTTTTTTTTTTTTTGTTACAAGAAAAAGATTATTGTAAACATTAACAAAAAAAATATTATGATAGCTGTTAATCACAAGATTAGGTCACATCTGGTTAAAAATAGTATTCCGACATTAGTAAAAAATCTCTCACTATAATATCGAACAATAAATAATAACAGATTAAAGCAACAAAAAAGAATAATCTTATTAATTCTAATCTATATCAATTGAAAAGCAGTTTTTCTAACATTGGTGAGGAAAATTTTAAGTAACGTTGGTCAAGAAATTAACTTGATTTACATTGTCAAGAAAATAAAGCTGTCAAAACAAGATATGTAAGGAGTTAGGGTTGAATTATGCATTTTGGATTTCTAAAAATTTTCACAAATCAACGTGACTTCACACACGTGTTACAAAATTGTTTCACAAAGTTCGTATTAAGAAAAAAACACATATTATATTGGTTATAGGAAGTTTTAATATAGGAAGTTTTATACATTGGTTTCGTAATCGATGTTGATGTAAGTGATATAGAAAGTTTATGACTTTTTTACCATGGTTCTTCAACCGATATAAAATATACCAATATTACATCAGTTATAAACACAATTAACGTAAAAGAATGTTTAAAAAAGCAAAGAAAACAATACATATTACATCAGTTATAATTTACAACCGGTATAATATGTATCATTATTTTAAAAAATATTTTTTGTTAAAATTATTATTTTCTCAACATGTAACAAACATACTAGAATATCAAGAAAATGAATTTATGTCTTCCAAACATTAGAATAATAAAACTTGTTCAAATGAAAACTTAGGAAAATTAAAATTACCATAACATAAGCAAAAGTAACAAAAAGACAATATCTATGAACCACACATTTATAAATTATAACAACTTTTAATTTCTAATTTGTATAACTCATGCTTGACAAATTTCTTTAATTGTATTTGTGCCCAGTGATTTGAATAAGTGTGATATTCAGTAACTCATCACCCTGTATGATTTCAAAGATATCATGCATGGTTATGTACAATAAAACTGTATTCATTAACAAAAATGATTTGGGAAAATTTAACATAAATAATTTGATGCAATGTAAGGACTCCAAGTTATAGTTTATAGATGTAAGTATAAATGTAAGATGTATGGTCTTATAAATCCGTAATTGATATAACGACACACCACAAAAAAAAAATTACAATTTTTTTTGACAAGTATAGGTTAGTAAGAGCCTAAAATCTAATAAAATACCTCAAAAACACTAAAAATATATATAAAAAAACTAATAGGAAATGATGAGCCCAATTCCTTATGGGAATGGTCTCCGCATTCCTTATCACATTTCGAGCAACTTTCATTTTTAATGCGTTTTAATCCGAGTTCTTGATCAAAGTTATGACCATTTCAGGTTTTTTGTCCTAAATTTTAGCAACTCAAAATCTATGATAATATTATGCAATGTAAAGACTTCACTATCAAATATACACTAAAATAAGTTACCATTAAAAAATTCAGATAAAAAACAAATTTCTTACACTTTTAATCAATATTACAAAATCGTTAACTTGTTACAAAGAAAAGTGACAAGAGGTAGAAGGTAGGACCAAGGGATGTTCACGCTTCACGAAAGGGATAGAGTTCGAAGACGATGCGTGGTGGAAAGATACAAGTTAAGTAAAGTCACTGCTATGAAAGGAGATATTTAGGTTTGGTGCTGGCAGTGATGACAAGTTCAAATACCTAACTAGGAAAAGAAATTTGTCAGTTGTGATGTTATGGACCTTGTCAAACTTGAGGTGGTGTGTCAGACTTGAAATGGTGTCAATGCTAGTGATATTTCCTTTATAGGTAAAAATAGAAGAATTTCTTCAATTCAATAATAAGGTTTGAAACATTACTCATCAATCCCCATCAATCACACTTGTAAACTAAATAAAATTTATAACATTAATTTATTTTTAATTTATCGTATTTTTAATTTTTTATTCATTATATATTTTTAAAACATTTTCATTCCCATATTATTAATCTAATTAATTATTTTATATTTTTATATTGTATCATCTTATTTATTGTAATTTATTTAATTACTTTTTTATGGTATATATAGTATCTAACTAGTAAATAATGTAAGAGTTATCTAATATGTCTAGACGTTCTCATAGTAAAATAGTCCACAGTTTCAACATATAGTTTATTGTTATTTGATGCCAAACCAACTACAAGTGACAAAAATAAGCTAGATCACTATCCATTCATAGTTCACTCTTGGCCACAAATTCAACATAGCCTATCCGTTTGCGAAATCCAACTGGTTAGAAACTGCGATATCTTGTCATTTTAACTTCTATCCTCTCTTTCCATGATAGCAATTTCATTTGAAGAAAATGAATCCAAAGAACTCAAAGTTGGTTTGCAATTTTATACTGCTCAATTTATTTTTCATCAGTTGTATTGCATCGGATAATCTCTCTTGTCCTCCAAAATCCAGTACCCCACCTTCCACTGCACCGCAGAAATGCCCCATCAATACGCTCAAGTTTGGTGTTTGTGGAAGTTGGTTAGGGTTGGTAAAAGAAGTAGTTGGGACTAAACCAAGCGAGAAGTGCTGCACAGTGGTGAAAGGTCTCGCTGATCTTGAAGCGGCATTGTGTTTGTGCACTGCTATTAAAGCCAATGTGATGGGATCTGTGAAGCTCAAAGTTCCTGTCGCTCTTACTTTGCTCGTTAATGCTTGTGGGAAGAAGGTTCCATCTGGATTTGTCTGTGCTTAGAATTTGCAAATAATGTGTCTGTCTTTTAGGTATCTGTTGCTTTCATTTTAACTGAAATTGCTGCTTAGATTTTTATTTGGGGATACTGAAGTTCACTAGGCTGTCTTTGAACATGTTATTGAACACAGTATTCAAATCATTGGTTTCCCTCAAATTAATGTTATCATGTTAAGAAATTTAAAACGTCGTAAGCATGTGTTTCTTTATTAAGCTGAATAAATTCTTGAGTAATGCTCAGCCTCTAATTTCCACTCAAACATATTTCATGCAAAATGTTGTCATACTCGGTTTTTTCATTCGTCAGGAGCAACTTTTTCTAAAAAATGGATAAGAACTTTAAAAATTAGAAGGGTGGATAGGTCTTGTTTAACAACGCATCATTAAAGTAAAATTATTTTTACTTTCCTGAATAATTCTACCATTTTTTAAAAATAGTTAATGAAAAGGACATGTCATATTGCATGACCTTATTTTTTTTAAGATTTTAAGAACTCTCACTCGTACAATTTCTTTTAAGAATTTCTATTATTATGATTTTATTTTAACATAAATAGTCCAACCATGTGCAGTACGATTTTTCTTTTAAAAATGTTTAATAACCTTTTTAGAAAAGTTAATAACTTTTCTTTTCTTTGTTATGATAATTATTTTAATTTTATTTTTATTAATAAATATAATTAATGTAATATCATTTTTACTTTTTTTAATTAAACTCATTAAAAATAAAATCATCACAAAAAATTTATTGAAAAAAAGTCATTGGGTTATACTAAAAGAAAAACAAAGTAAACTTCTAATCCATCCCATTGGAGAATATAAAAGAATAAAATTAATAGATACCAGTTAAAATTAAAAGATAAAATGAAAAACAATTTAGATACGTAGGAACCGAAGCAAAAACAATTCCTCACAACTAGAGACAAAGAAACCAAAGAAAGCGAGGTGAAGAATAAAACAAACCACACCAACAACAGCAAATCCACCATCACTTCTTTCTATAAGAACCCAACTTAACATATTTTTTCGGCAATTTTAGAAGAATATTTTCTAGGTCTCCCTAGTTTTACTTGAAGTGGGTACATTTTCATCCAACTCATATGAGTCACTAAGAGAGGCATTCTCTAACAAATTAGTCCAACACCTTGAAACAATCTTACATTCCTCTTCGAACCTAGAAGTAGGAGATGAAACTTGCATATCAGATGCAGCGATTATAATCGAACATGACAAGAGAAAGATTGCAGGACAACAGCAGGAGCAGGCAAACTAGGAGGGATATGGGCTTTCCCAGAAGCTTTAGAAGAATTTTTGGATGCCCTACCAGGCCTTTGAGTGGTTTGGACCAAATCTCCATAGCCACCAAATATCAGAGTGAGAAACCTCCTCCTCCAAGACCATATGAGCTCACCGTTTAGAGACCAAACTCTGCTCCTTTTGGAAATTGCTATCCAATTCCTATATATGAACACCCTGTTTAAAACAATTTTTAATTGGCCCTGGAATGGCTAAAGCGGGAGCAATCAAAAAGGATTAGAATCTACAATATTCACATTTCTATACTTTTACTAAGACAAGTTTTCATCTAGAACAGGTAATTTAGAAAAAGAATTTGAAGAAACCAAAGTAGATCGGTGAGTCAAATTAGAAAATATGTTGTATCTGCTCAACATTCTAAACCAGAGAGGCCTGCTGAAAATCATCAACAAGAATTGACATCCCTTCTGAGCTAGTCTCCTGATCAGAACCATTATTAGGAGTAACAATAACACCTTTTAAAGAAAATTGTCTAGGATCAATACTAACAACATTAACCATCTCAATATACAAATTCACATTTTCCTTGTCTCCAAGTTGGACTCAGGAACATAATGTTGTTTAAAATTCACTTGTTGATTAGACCTATTACTTTGAATATTGTGCCTGTGAGTAGATAACATATGACTAATCCTTTTACACAAAAAGAAAAAAGGTGGAAGACATTCATACTCAACATTAGCAACAAATGTCAAGTCTCCACCAAAAGCTATTGTAGCTGAAAAGAGAGTAGATCCACCTCAACAAGAATCCGAGCATAGAAGTTACATGTTTTCTTCATAGTACAATCATCTATTGTAAGAGGAATACCAACTCCTCTTGCAATAGAGAAAATAGCCTTCAACGCCTAATAATCCATAGGGAGACCATGAATGTGAACTTAGAATTGACCCTTGATCAGTTTCATGGATGCGGGAACATAGTCCTTGGTCTAAGCAAAAGTGAATATAAGACCTCGAGATAGATTCCACAAACTTATAAAACCCTTTGCCTGATGGGATGTCCTTCCAAGCAGCCAAAGAGCTCCAAATAGCATTAAGTCTCTTACAAAGATTCAAGTGTACGAGAGACTTGTCACCTTTGTTAAACAAGACCCTGCCATGGAGATGGTTCTAAAAATCTTGCAACCTCGCAAGATAAACCTACTTAGGAATTTGGATAGAGTGCAAGTCTCCCTTGATGCATGGTGTTGGAAGCTGCGTTAAAGGAATGGTGCATGCATTATTGTGGACTTGCCGAAAGGTTTCACCTTACATAGGCAGCACACATCTTGCCGAGAAAAGAAAACAACACCCAAGAATATCAAGAAAACACCAAACTTGGTAGCAGTGGAGAAGCAACACGCAAACTCAGAAACACGTGAAAGGACTCCACGTTGCAAGCAAACACCCAAGAACTAAAATGCACCAAGTCCACGGGTCAAGGAAACCTTGCAAAACACATCAAGGAAGTCCATGCAAACAATTGAACGTGGAACAAGTGCAGTTAAATCACTCTACGTTGCAGTCCACGCACAAGCACAGAAGGCATCCACAAAGCTCTAGGACCACGCGAAGACCCGTGCAAACAAACAGCGCTGACATAAACAAAACCTAGGAATGAAACCAGAAAATGCACCAGAGCATGCTCAAAAACCGACAATAAAATGCAGAGCAACACTCCACGCATCGACACTTCAACAAAGCATCAGGACCACTCAAAGGACCCACACAAACAAACAGTGCAAATGTGAACAAAACATAGGAACAAAAATGCACCAAAGCACTTGCGCAAACCAAGAGAAAAACGCAGAGCGAGACGAAGCAGCCTTTGATCAAGATCTAGGAGCGACCAACCTTCTTCGACCAAGATCTTGCAGAAATCATCAAACCATAATTCCACCGTCTTACTGTATATTGTACACGTTTCTTAATAAAAATTCATTTCTAGGTATAATAATTTTAACACTGTGATGATTATTTATACCAAATGATTTTTTAAGTTTTTTAATGTTCATAACTTTTATTTAAAAATAATTCCACTTAATTTAATTTTAAATGATGACATCTCAATCCACATATATTATTGTACACTTTTCCATCAATTTGATTGAAGGTCACTAATTTGACATAGAAACTATCTTGGCTGGTTCTTACAATGGAACCAAAACATTTAAAATAGTAAGATAAAATTAAAATGTCATCATAATAGTAATACTAAAAAGGCAATTAGACCTTTAAAAATGTAGGGAAGTCCTTTTTCTTAGATTTTTAAAATGTTAATAAGTTTTACATGTGATGAAATGTTTGATTGATTTGACTTAGTTTTTCTTATGTAAATAACAATAAATAAAATAAATTTCAATATGAAATAAGTTATTTAATAAAATATTGAATGGATTTTAAATTAAATTTTTTCTCTCATGTAAATTAAAAGAAGAAAAATAAATCTGAAAATGAGTTTAGTCAATTTAAAGCAATTGTACATTAAAAGAAAGTATTATATTACTTTTCCTACGTGGAGAATTACAAGATATTACTTCTTTACGTGGAGAATTATCATGACGTGACCTTAATTTTGGTAAGAAGAAAAAAAATCATTTTTTATTGGTTAATGCGCCCATTTCAATATAAACAAGAGCAACAAGTGACCTTCTTAATTGTTTTTGTTTTCTTAATTGTTTTTGTTTTCCACTATGTACTAGGTACTACATGAAAAAAAAATATTTAAAGATCAATTTTTAACTGCCAAATAAAATGGTTGTTAATTATGACCAAAATAGTCATCAAATTATATTTTGATTGCTAAATAACTACAAAATAAAGGTAATGATTGAATTTAGTGACCAATTAGGTCAAGATAATTGGTATCAAACATTAGATATCAAGGTTTTAGATGACTTAAACCCTCACTATAAGTCACTAAAACCTTGGTAGTTAATGTTAGATACAAATTATCTTGGCCTAATTGGTCACTAAATTCAATCATTACCTTTATTTTGTAGTTATTTAGCAATCAAAATATAATTTGATTGCTAAATAACTACAAAATAAAGGTAATGATTGAATTTAGTGACCAATTAGATCAAGATAATTGGTATCAAACATTAGATACCAAGGTTTTAGATGACTTAAACCCTCACTATAAGTCACTAAAATCTTGGTATCTAATGTTAGATACCAATTATCTTGGCCTAATTGGTCACTAAATTCAATCATTACTTTTATTTTGTAGTTATTATTTAGCAATCAAAATATAATTTGGTGACTATTTTGGTCACAATTAACAACTATTTCATTTGGTAGCTAAAAATTGGTCTCTAAATAGTTTTTTTTTTCTTATAGTGAGGGTTCAAATCTTAATTCGAATTGGATCTCATCTATTTTATAAATGTATAAATGTTTTGTAGTATGTAGACAAGATCAATAAATATATCAATTTCAAAATGGTAAAATAGATAAATAATAATAACATGAAACTAAGAAAATCAAATGACTTCAAATTTTTAACAATCACAACACTAATCATTTAAGTTAATTATGTTCATTGGTCTCTACTGGTGAATGGTAACCCAACTAAGGAGTTTAAACCTTAGAAAGGTTTAAGACAAGGGGACCCACTAGGACCATTTTTATTTTTGATAACGGTGGAACGGTTGTCAAGACGGTCGGGGAAGCAAAGAGGAAGGGCTTGTTAGATGGCCTAAAAATAGGAAGAGATAAAGTAGGTATTAGTATGTTGCAAATTGCAAACGATACTATGTTCATGTGCAAAGCCATTAAAAAGAATATAATAACCATCAAGGGTATTGTAAGATGTTTGGGATGGCGTCAGACCTTAAAGTTAACCTTCTTAAGAGCAAACTAGGAGGGATAGGGATACAATTGTTATCATTACAACAGTATGCGACAATTTTAAACTGTAAGATTATGAAACTGTCGTGTTCTTATTAGGAGTACCCATTGGTGGCAATCAAGCTAGAAAATCATTTTGGAAGGATATGGTAGCAAAGATTAAGAAGAAACTCTCTAGATGGAAATGAAAATTTGTGTCAATGGCAGGTAGAGTGACTCTTATTAAATTTGTTTTGTCCTCAATGCCACTATTCCTTATGTTTATCTTTATGATGCCTCATTCCACGATTAAGGAGGTAACAAAGATAGATAGGCAGTTTTTGTGGGGATGGAGGCATGAAGGGAAAAAAGATGGCTTGGATTAAGTGGGAAACGATATGTAAGAGTAAGGAAAGCAGTGGTCTATGAATTAAGGATTTGACTTGCTTCAATAAGGCCCTCCTAGACAAGTGGAACTGGAGGTTAGGTAAGGGAGATAAGGGGTTATGGCGGATATCATCATGTCAAAATATGGATCTTGGAAGAGCTTGGATAATAATACTGACAAGCCTAATGAATCTAGATGGTGGATTGATCTGAGAAGCTTATGCAGGAAACGAGCAAATGGGAATTGGTTTAATGCTAATATTAAGTGGTTGGTTGGGAATGGGAGTGGCATATCCTTTCGGGAAGACATGTGGATTGGAAAAAATCCTCTAAAAGGTACATATCCTAGACTATTACAAATTTCATATCAAATAGGGAGGAAGGTAGGAGACATGGGGGTATGGAATGGGAAAAATTGGGAATGGACTTTGAAATGGAGAAGTAATTGGTTTGAGTGGGAAAAACCAATAGTAGAGGAGTTCTTGCAGCTTATTTAGGCTTGTACCCTGAGAATAGATGCACAAGATCAATAAGTTTGGGTAGGGGTTGATCATGGGAATATAAAGTAAGAGAAGCTTATAATACCTTAGTTAAGGTTATTGTGGGCAAACAAGTTGGGGTACAAAATGTGCATCATAATGAAGCTCACAGACACTAGTTAGGATTTGAGCTGACTAGATTGGGTGGTAAGTGTAATGAAATGTAGATAATGGTTTGGATGTCAATCATATGGAACACTTGGAAGCATAGAAAAGACTTTATTTTTAAAAATAGAAAGTGTGACGTGTTGGAGGTGTTAGCGGTTACTGAGGTTAATATATGAGCTTTCATTATTGGCAAATATGGTAAATCAAGAATCCCATTCTCTGACTGGTGTATCAATCCACTAACATGCTTAAAACTCTTAAATTGATAGGAATTTGAGGAAGGTGAGCTGGGACATGGGCAAGATAGTTGAATTGACTTTATAAAGCATAGGAGTATAAGCTAAAGAGTTGTGTGATAGGAGTGGGATAATGCAGACACACTAGCTGGATATTTAATTTAAGATAGTGACAAGATACTGACAAGGGCTACACGCTTGGCCCAAGAATTTTGTGTATGCACTGTTTTTTTGCATGTACGAAGGCAATAATGTAGGAAGGTGAGTTGAAAAGTTGAAAAAAAGAACGACACAACGATAGTTACGAGATTGTATCATTAAGTGAATGTCTTCAAAGATGACACTATAGGGGTGAGGTGCTGGGAACTTGGATGCTTATCATTTTGTCTGTAAATTTTTGGGTGTTGTGTCTTGTTTTTATGTGGACCAATTTGGTGGGAAAACTGTCTATTGGTGATTTTTGGGAGCCTGCATAGTTGAAGCAGATTTGTAGCTTATGTGTATATATTTTTGTATACAAAAGGTTGGAACATCGCAAATGTTTCCATTTATTTTATTCCTTATTGCTGACCAAAAAAAATCAACTAGGTTGAAATTTAAAGATCACACTCACAATTTTTGTTTACTGTCCTTTTGGAATTGCTAACTTTTGCTTTTGGAAATGACATAATACTCCTTGCTCATTTTCTTTTTCTTTGAAAACGTATCTCCTCAAGGGATTCAATTTCATACATTTTTTCAATAAATCACAATTTAATTCTTTCAGATGAGTTTCAAACGTATCTGGATTGATTTGTGCTTTAAATTTTATGCACTTTTATTTTTGTTCAATTTGTTTTATAAAGTGATGGAAGAGCTCCTAGGTGCTCTTAGCTTCTTACGCACACATCAATTGTTGTAGTGTAGGAAGAAGCCTCTTGCACCAAGGTAGTCAAAATCGAGATCTTACTCAAGATCGGAAAGAAACATGTAAATCGTAAATCGGAAGATTGTAACATGGATCGTAACACGGATCGTAGGATTCTACAAATGTTATAAACATTTATAGATACACACAAAATCATTATATTTTACCCAAAATTCATAATTAGACTTCACAATATATAAAAGAATACATAATTAGGTGTATACATTATATCCTAGTTACTTAGGATGGGAGTATGTAACTCCTTCCTAGTTACAAAATAATCTATCTAAACCAAGTAATCTTCTAACTTAAATTCATAATCTTCAGCGAGACCTTCAACTCCATCATTTTGATCTTCTTCTCCATTTGAATCAGTCATGTGTAAATCTTGACCATGAAAAGTTTCATCCTCCTCAACTTGGACTGGAAGCAAGTTTTCATCCAAATCCAATGCTTCATTATGGTCATACTCATCTTCCATAATCCACTCTTCATCGGATGAGCAATCATCAATAGTAATTTGAGTTGGTTTTCTTACTTGCTTCTTCTTAGCTAGCTAATTTTGAATTAGCCATGACAAAAACAACATCATTCATGGTGCTTTGTTTTAGCTTATTTCTTCTCTTTGTATAGACCTAAACAAATGCGAAAAACAAATTCAAATGACCAAGTTGTGGACTAGTAGACTAGTAATTTTATTCTAGAGAAATATTTTACATTAACTTACCATTTCAAAAGAACTCCAATTACGCTCACATCCAGAGGAGCTACATGTCAAGCTTAATATATGAATGGCAAATTTCTGGAGTTCAGGATACTCATCACCATAAGATTCCCACCAGTCTGCTGGAGTCTTTAAATTAATTGACCTAGTAGCCAAGGGAGAACCAAAACATTTTGCCCGTTTTTTGAAATCATCCATTTGAACATCAATGAGAGTTTGTTCATCCTCATCCTCCACCATCCTAGTTAGACAATCCATTAGACCTCGTTTCACTTCCAAATCTGCTTTAAATCCAGGACGATA
>Ga0099825_1008073_pt1 | contig 12613 bp, 9 predicted proteins | sample SiratroredBW_FD_76838 | JGI IMG/M metagenome (GOLD analysis project Ga0099825, IMG submission 76838) | Root nodule microbial communities of legume samples collected from California, USA - Siratro red BW | ecosystem: Host-associated > Plants > Roots > Nodule | place: USA: California | collected...
ATTATTCTAAAAGTTATACTTTGAATTTGAACAATGATCCTTTGAATTTTATCTGTTTAATTCTCTTTTTAATTACTACTTTTGTAGTTGTTAATGGTAAAAAATATGTCTGACTTCTCATTCAATCATAATCATTAATAAGAAAAGATGAAAATTTTCTTTTATATGCAATTGAAAAAAAAAATAGTGTTTGAACTTCACCCTTAAAAGGATTGGCTAGGAAGTTAACATAGTTTAACCGGTGTAAATTTGATTATTTCATTCTCAAAGGAAAAATTTATCATCTTTATCTTTGTACTTAATAAGTATAAATTCTGTTTTGTCTCTTTGTTGAGAAAAGATATACTCATACTTGTACTCGTGCTAGAATCTCCTACTATTTTAAATATAAATTAAATAATTTCTTTTGTAGAAAATAAGAATTGAAGTAAAAGAAATATGATATCATAAGTATTCAATGTCAAAAGAATACATATTTATTTTTTTTAATATAAAAGATCAAAAAAAAAATTATACTTTTATAAATATTCAATGAAACTATCAAATAATAATTGAATAAATATCAAATATGTATGACTTAAAAATAAGTTACAAAATTAAAATCTAAAGAAAATTTTAAATTATGTAATAAATTAAATGTGTTTTAGTAATTTAAAACATGGGCAAGTAGAAGGAAGGGACTAAGAAATATATACATACTCGTCTCTATCCCCATACTTAATTTAAAAAATGAAATATTAGTCATACTCCTACCTAATTAATATGTGAGGATATTCTATCAAAATTGAAACATGTTGAAATAATACTACCAAAAATAGATTTACTTATTAGTCCTAAAATTGACTTAGATTTCAACTAAAATGATACTCCAACGATGTCTTTTTATTGTTATTTATAAAACTATAGATTTTTCTTTTTTTATAATTTTCAGACTTGTAATAAAGTTATATTTAATCATAACGTTAATGTTAATAATTTAAATTATATTGTATTATAAATAATTAAAGATTTGAGTAAATTAATATTCTTTTTTGTGTGTATAATTTTTTTTAATTAAATATTCTTTTGGAACTTTCATTTTTCATGAAGATTTTTTACTTTTATAAAAAATTTACTCACAAGATTTTTTTTAGTATTTTAGTTATATAAACTTTCTTATGTAAACTTTTTGGTTACGTTGACTCTTGATCTGGACCCAAATGAGTCAGGATTAATCAAATTCACATGTGTACAACTACTATGAATGCGAAAAAAGTGAATTGGTGTGGAGCGTAATTTTAATACATGTTTGGTTTGGAAGACACTATCATGTAACAATACAAGGATTTTATTTAGTGTGTAAAGATAAAAATTCCTTTCGTGTGTGTGGCTAATAGGGCTGATTTAATGAACGAGGCTATGTACTAGGACACGTTGCTTTTTGCTTTGTCCTTCTGCCATTTTATTATATAAAGGTGATTAACCTTTTCTTAGCAGCAAAAAAGAAAGCAAGAGCAGGAAAAATAGACACAGAATTGACCTGCCAACAATATACAATAGATAGATTACCTGCACCCAAGCACATGCCAAGACTGCATCAACGCCAGACAATGTTTGTTTTGCCGCTATATGCCTAATTTAAATTTTATTACACCTACTCGGATTATAATGAAATTGAATACTGTTTTATTACATGATCCCTTACAATATACGTCACACGTGCGGTGGAAAACAGGGCATATGCCTAATACAACAAGTCACTCTTCTTAGAGATCTATAATCCTTTTAAAAGTATATGATTCTTGTTTTTGTCACAAGGGAAATTGAGTTTAGGTGGGGCATATGTGGAAGGGAGCAGGGAGCCGTTGGATAACATGGATAAACCCTGTGTGGTAACCAAAGTGGGCCTTTCTCTATAATCACTTTCATTCCCATTTGTTGCTGAGTTTTACATACTTCATTTCGTTTGGATTAAGAAGGAATATATTTTAAACCGCACAATGCTTCCCTTAGTTGGTGCGACTAGACCCTTTATTAGATTCAAAGGAATATGCTCCAGTCACGCAATATCTAACTAAAACTGAAAATTAGACATTTCCATAGGAATTTATGTGCTTTATCAAAGAATCTATAAACTACTCCAAATATTAACTCAAATTGACCTCTTCTCATTGTAATCACTAAATGTGTGGAATTTGAAAGAAATAAGAAACAAAATAAACATTTTACGACATTATAAATAAATATTATTATGATAAATAATAAAATAAAAAGTTGGAATATTTAATCTTTCAGAACATATAAATGTAATAATAGTTTATTTATTTCTTTTAATTTTTCATTCATCAAATAAATAAAAATCTTCACTTCTACATTTGTATTCACACACTTTTTTCTACTTCATTTTTTCATTAGTATATCTTCTATTTCTATTGATTTTATTAAATTTTCCCTCTATATTACACTTTTCCCAACAAGGAGTAAGTGAATGCATAACAGATTACAAAACCGTGTTACTATATGCACTAAGTTTTCTTCTACTGTTCGGTGAGTTACATAAAATACAGACACCCATAATGTGGGGGGAAATGAATGAATTTGAATATGGCATGCGCCTTCTGTGGATTGGAAAGCAAGTAATCATTGTGTAAGCTCTCCATATTTTGGGTGCAGTCTCGATTTTAGAGGACCATGTACAAGTTAAAATATCGCCAAAATGGATCTTCGAAGGGCTAGCCCATATGAAATCCTGTTGACTGGAAATTGCTAGATAGATTTGGCAGTTTGAGAGTAGCAATTACACCACCAGCCAGTGCACAAAGGGAGGCCAAAACAAAGGCAGGAATATTGCCACCACCAAAGAGAGCATCCCAAGGACCAGAACCAAGAGATATAATCATCTAAAGATGCCAATAATATATCAAAAACGGAATTCACAACATTTACAAGAAACTGGAACTCTAAAAGTGTAAGATGTCATCATAGAAAACTAATACAAAGTGAGTTATAATCAACCATTGATTAGCCATATTGCCAACAGTTTCATACCGATATCTTACAAAAGAAATAAGAAAGAAGAAACTACAAACTAAGAGGAAATGAATGCAGAGGCAAGTTTAGAATAGAGGGAAAAATCTTTCACATTTTATTTTTTAAAGTTCAATCATTAATTTGGTCCCTATAGTTGAACAAACTTTACCTTTTAGTCGCATGTAAAAATCATCTCTATTTCGTATACATACTATTGTAATCTCTTTTAATTTCTATGACTTTAAACATTTGAGACTAACAGAGATTAAAAATGGTATGCATAAAAACTTAAAGTAATCGAAATAATGAGTGAGCATTATAATGGCTGAATTATAATTACACGGACTAAAAAACATAATTTGAACAATTAGAAGGACTAAACGATATTAAACCTCTTTTTAATATTCAATGTGGTTTTTCAGTAATAAATAAATTTTAGGCACCCTGTTCTAAAATGAAGTCAATTGGAATTGTGTCAAAAAATATTAACAAGGAAGAATTTTGGAGAGAGTTAATTGCATAGGAAAGATCAAAACACCACATTGCACAAATTAATGTAGTAGTATGAATAGACACATGTAACAATGGTAAAACAATATAAAACAAGATAATTTTGTAACTCCAAAAGGTTCACTCTAAGAAAGGTGGAGTAACACTTGAGAAGAAAAAGACAAATACCTGAGGAACAACAATTGCTAGATTTAGAACTCCTATGGCCAATCCTGCATAACCAACAGGCATCTTGAGATCAGATACTTTAAGAGACCATATATTCAGGATATCAAAACTATCTACAACTAATACCAACCTTGGCCACCTCCTGAATCAGCAGTCAACTCTGCTGTGACAGCAAAGGGAACACTATAGGTAATCTGCCACAAATATGGGAAATTTATCATGTCATACACTCCCTTAGATATTTAATAAAACTAATAGAATGATTGCTTGAGAAGATCTAAAAGGAAACGGAATCTGGTGGTGCAACAAAATAGTTTAAATGTAAAAATAAAACAACTCATACTCACCGCAAGAGGAAAACCAAGAAGAACAAACACAACCAAGGAAGCAATCTTGATTGCTCCACTTGCTCCAATTACATGTTCTATCCCTCCAGAATAATCTCGAATGGAAATCAGACTAATGATAGCAGTGCCAGCCATGCAGACAAAGACAATAAAATTGCTCAGTGCCCATACTAATTTCGTGCCCATCCACTTACACATTGGTTCAATGAAGAAAGAGCTAATTCCAAGGACAACCTATCAAGCCATAAAAGCAATGTCAGATGACTCAGATCAGTAATTGGGCAGGGGAAAATATCCAAAAAGCCTAAATTAACAAAAAGATAAAAAAAAGTTCTAGATCATTGTCAGTAAAGCTTGTGAGAAATCTCTCGAGAAAAATATGCTCAATCTTGAGTTCTTACTGAATTCAATAGCAAACCAAATGCACCTTCTCTAACACCTTCATCATAAAGACCTACTTCAGAAGTGCCCCCATTTGGATCACCATGATAAACTTCTCTTCCCATCCAATCCGTGTCAAACAGAAAGAAGGGAAACCATGACAGCTGCAGATAGACACATGATTGAGGGGAACATAAGAATTGCATATAGGAAGCATCACCACTAGACTAATTGCCTTCACAACCGATTTGAAACACAGATATCAGCAGAAACCTTTGCAAATAAATACTTTAGTACCTACCCAGGTGAGAGCCATTACAATCAGGACTGAATGCATAGCAGGAGGCAAATGTCTTAAACTTGTCAACAAGTTTACCAATACTGCTCCAGGCCCATCCATTACGTTTTCAGTATGATCTTCCCCAGCTTTGAAATCCGCATGATTTAGCTCTGCATCTTTCCCAATGTGATCCTCAGTTCTCTTGTTATTGGATTCACCCATAACAGATAAAGGTTTTGATTTTGAAAATTCAACACCATTTTGTTGTTCATCCAATAAAGGAGAAGAATCTGACAAGCGGTGATGTTGATTTGCAGTAGTAAGTGGAACCTCATCAGCAAAATATAGGGTGACAAGTGTGCACAATCCCAGAAACACCTGCCAATATTGTATGATAAAATTCTAAGCTATTAAATCAATTTATGCATTAAAAATTTAAGTTTAACAGTATATGATTAACATGGCAGTTCTAAAGCTGATGACCTCACCCCATAACAGCACAAACTTTTTCTAATAGTGTTTCACTTTGCTTTCATTAAAGAGTAAGGCCAGTAGAGATGTTGAGCCACAAGATAATGCAGGTAAAGACGGTGTTCCGTGTAAGATTAATGCAGGTATAGATGATGTCCCACAAGCGAACTCATAAAAATAAATGAATACCAAAACCAACTATACAAACAGGATGAGCTTACATTTCAGTAATAAGGAAAAGGAAAAAAATAGTCATTCTAAGATAAGTCATGCTTATGATGTCTGACAACTGATTAAGTATACTAACAAGTAAAATATGAAGGTCCAACCAAGCAGAATGTAGTAATAACCTACCACAGCCACAAGGAATGCTGCCTTAAGATTGCCACAGGCTTCGCAGCAAGCTCTTGTGGTCAAGAAAGGGAACCATCTGCTTAGACAAGAAAGGGTGAAACATTAGTATGAAATATAAAAAGAACAGTACAATATAAAAAGTCAACACCAGCATATTTCTGTGAAGCAACAATAACAATAACAAAACCCAATTCCTAACTTTGGATAAATTAATCTATTTATCAAAACCAATTCTAAAATCCATTATGTAGACTACACTATTCCTATCAAGGGGAACATTCTTGCATAATCCTTTCTGTTAGGTACAAGGGAAATGAGAACGAAACAATAGGGAGAGTTTATTATAGTAAAAAAATTAAATAAAAAAGGAACAAGGCAGTTTTGGTTGTTAGGATGGGTTGAGCTTTAAATAGTCCAACCCAGTTAGAAGTAGGGGACTTTTTGGATGTTGTGAGTATTGAGTTTACTCTGTGTGAAAGGAAGCATTTTCCTTTGTAACCCATTGGGGTGTATGCATTGTTCAGAGAATTAATAAGAAGATTTCGTATTTTCTGTATTTGTGGTAATCTCAGTGTTAGTAGATTTCTATCGTCTAAGATAGGAACATAACACTTTCACAGGTGTAAACCAAATCTCCCTTCTCTATTTTCCCATTACTGATTTAATAATAACATATTTCAAATACCAGTGACAGAAATAAGATATAAGCACAAGAGATTAGCCAAGTCTCACTTGTTCCACTTTCCACTAGCACCAGAAGAATACCCTAAGATGTTCCCGGCTGCCATCCATGAGCAAAATATAGCATTTGCTACATTACGTTGATCAGGACCTAAATAGAAGCAAAATGTTAATACCACGATGTCTACTCACTACCAAACAAAAAAGTAGCATTTTGTACAATATGAAAATCAATCCCATGGAGGTTGTTGAGAATTTGAACAAAGAAAACAAGTGAGACGGACAAACTTAACCAGACAGATCAGCCAAAAGTGCTCGAGCAGGCCCCTACAAATTAAATTGGAGAAATAAAGGAGATTAATTTTTCTGCTGCACAACTATCTCTACAAAAAAAGATAATATATAACGAAGAACATATCAATTACTTTAACAAGCTTACCTGCACCGTGTTGTTAGCAAGGTCCAGCATCCAAAACCCAAGAATAAATACAAGAGCAGCCCTTGTTCGGGTTCCTTTAAATGTTCTACAATTTCAGATATATGAATTTTATTAACGCCTAACTCTGGTCACATTGGAGAAATTCTAGAAGTCGAAGAAATAAAATGAGCAAGAAAAGAACAATAGTAACCTGCAATGCTCGTGTGTGTCACCTAATACATATCCAATGTCTGCAGAAAATCCGATTAATATCACCTAAATTTCAAGACTTGACTTAGCTTATATATAATGTAACGTAGAAAAGTAAATCAAAGTAAACAAACAATGTAACCGATGCTTACAGCCACAGATATCATAAGAGATCCTGCTAGAATGAAGGGTCGCCTTCTGCCAAACCTCGATGTACATTTATCACTCCAAACACCAACGCAGGGTTGAACCTTAAGAAAAATTGAGGCAAACATGTGACTTACTAGTTCAAAAGTAACAAGAACAAAAGCATAAACTTCTTCGCATCACCCCATCTACATTCCAGAAAAAGTGATTCACAATGCAAATCAGTTACTGCTTCATTTATCAAAGAACAAATCAGATCTAACTAAATTACAATACACAAGAACGAAGCAGCAAGAGACAAACATGAATTCACAAGGAGTTAGGCATACTAGCCGATTGATCATAAAATAGATAAATTCTTTCAACATAGCATTAAAATGAACCAATGCTGTCAAAACAGTGAATACAACACAAGCATATGTTCAACTGAACTCAAAGATAATGACTACATTTGTCAATAAGATTAAAGAAGAGTGTAACATACCACAAGGCCTGTAATGGGGCCACAAAGCCAGATAAATGAAGAAAAAGCATGTCCTATTCCCAACGTCTGCGCCAAAAGGTAACAACAATGCACATAGTTAATCAGGAAGTCACGCTCCAGACACACATTGCAAATTCAACAACTAATACAGAAACAAATCCACATTCCAATTGCAATAACAAATCGAAACGCGAAAGAGAAGGATCTGGCGAAACAAGCAACCGCCAATACCGGACCTGAATGTAGGGCGTTAAGAGAGAGAGCTGCAAGGCCCAACCGAATTGGACGCCAGCGGCTACGGTGCAACTGAGAACGAGATTGACCAAGGAAGCTTTGTTGCTTGTCGGTGAAGGCGAGTAAGTTGACGGCGGCGAGTTGACATGGATCCGACGGCCGCGGTGGTCGACGTCTACGAGTTCGAGTTCGGTAGCCGCGGAATCGTCGTGGAGGTTCTTGTAAGGAACGCGGATCGACACTGAGTCTGACTTCCCCGCCATCACCACGCGCCTCTGGACATTCACGCGGATCGACGCGAGAGACAGAGGGAGAGAGAACGACGACGTTTAGGGTTTGCTTTTGTCTACGTTTTTCTGCGAAATGGGATTGTGAATCGGAATGAAAGAAAAAAGGTCAAAGAATTTGGGCGGGTGAAGAAAAGAAAGAAGAAATGGAAGCTACCATGGTCGCAAGGAAGATATGATCTGCTCCGTTGCAGCAGCGTCAAGGATGCTACTCGCCCACTGCTAAGACTGCCACGTGGCAAATTTGACAGCGTGTGGGTCCACGCCTTATTGAGGTGACCCCCTTCTTATGGAAAGTCGAACTCACGAAGGAAACAAATGAAGCAACCTTATTTACTAATAAATAAATGAAGGAATTAAATTGTACAAGAGAATGCAATCACAAAGGTAAAAGAAATTTAAGTAGTAGTTAATTCCGTTTATTAGTTTGGATAAGAATTTTAGCATTACTTACTTCTAGAATGTTATTTTAAAGAACTGGAAATGGTAAGAATTTATTTAAAAATATTGATGAATACTTTATTTATTAATAAGTTTTTATTATGTTATATGTTTACATTCAGTCTTATTAGATTTTTTCTTTAATTAACATTATGCCAGAATTTAACTTCTCATTTTTTTCGAACAAATTAAGTATCTTTTAAGTTCAAACAATTATATTCGTCTCGTTTGAATAAATTCACAAAGTATTTTTTTTTAATTCAAATGTTTAGAAATTTACGATGACTTTTGGATATGAAAAAATTTAAAAGTTTAGGGTTAAACAATTTAGTGGAATTTGATAAATTTCGAGGAATTTATCAAAACAAGATATCAAGATTTGAAGAAAATAAAGTACTCAGAATTTTTTATTTTATGATATTTCGGTAAATAAATTTTGAGAAATATATTTAAAATAATTTAACCCATGCGGTTCATACAAATTTTATGACAAAAAAAATGTGAATTGAAGATGTTTAACTAGAAAGGACCGACCTAACATTGTAGACCTAAAAAATTTCGAGGTGAGGCCTTTTTAAATTTAACTACAACTGTTTTTCGAAACAAATAATATTTTAATCAAAATAATTATACTTTTATTTAAAATTTAGTTTTAAACTTTTTAAGGATGTAAACTCATTTGTTAAAATATTTTATTTAATAAATTATAAAAAAATTATAAATGTCCTTACTCTAAAGTGGAGTGTTGTCATATGAGATATGAAAAAAAAGTCAAATCTCTCTAAAAACTGTTTGAGAATGAGATATAACTCCATCACGGAAAATTGAAAAATAAAATCATCTATAGAAAACTTTATGACATTTAAGTGAATAAAAACTTAAAAGATAATAATAACAACACAAATATTATAATTATTACTTATAACTTACAAAAAAAATACATGCGATCAACTATAATAATCGAAGTAAATATAAATGTGCATAACAACACAAAATCAAAGTTTTGAATGAAAAACATTTAGGTTTATACCATGGGCACCCGAGATGTTCCGGATGATTACTCCTGTTGAGATACATGAGTAATAATATAACATATCTTCGTATTTTTTATTTTTTATAATTCACTAAACACCGTATTTCAGTTAGTTATTTTGATTTTGGATTGTGTAACTAATTGTTCAACCTAGGCTTAGCGCATTGTATAAATATCATTTCATTTTTTAAAAGTATTCACTTTTCATTCGCCTTTTTATTTATTTACATTACATATCACTCACTCACCTACGCTTATTTGATCCTTTAATCATTATTTGAGCGTCAGAGTGCCTTTTATAGGTGGACTTTCACCATCGAGCTCATATCACACACAATTCAAACTCGAGTCAAGTTGGCTCTAGATCACCTCGAAAAGGTTCTTACTCAGATCTTGGTAGGAACATTTGGTGCCTACCATGGGGGCGAGTAAAACTTTTTCCCGACCAAAGTCTATGTTGGCAACCCAAACCCAAACCAACAACGCCACTTCAGCTTCACTTGAGATGGATTCATCATCCCTTCGAGCCATTAAGAATCACATGGAGAACATCCTCCAACCCAGCGTACATGATGCCATTGTTAGCCTTCACGATAAAATGCAAACACAACGACGAGAGCTGCTAATGCAAAGGGAGACACACCGCCACGAGTTAAAGACACTACATCAGCAACACACTATCCTACAACAGGACCTTCACTTGGTTATGAAATTATTTTTCACCGAGTTAATCAAACTTGGTTATTAGACTACTCTTCACTAAATTAATCAAACTCGGTTAATGAAATTGCTTTTCACCGAGTTAGTCAAACTTGGTTAATGAATTGTTCTTCGCCGAGTTAAATAAACTTGGTTAGATACTCCAAGCTAAGTCAATCAAAAGCGATGATATAAGTCCACACTGAGTAGAACAAATCTAGTATTACCTCTAATTGATTTGATTAAATTTAGTGTTAAAACCTTGACGAGTTTATCAACCTCAGAAGCATGTTAATCTAAAATACTGTAAACAACAATCTAAAAGCTGAAAAGTTTATTATTTACAAAAGTTACATCTTTTAGTCGTCGCCTAACTCATCGTCGACCACATCTTTACCCAATCTAAACTTGAAAGGATCCAAGGAAGGCTCAAAGAATATACCTTAGTGTATTGTCTTCTTAAATCCGTCCGAGTACCCCTCTGACCCGACCTCAGGAAGGTCATGGACTTAGGTCTTCAAATCCACCTCACTCTTCAACAAATTCTCATTTTTATTCTTGAGCGAGGAGAGTTTGTCCTTCATCTCCTTCAATTTGGCCTCCATGGCCTCTTTTTCAACCTTAACCTCGACATCCTTCACCCTCTTCTCAGCACCCTCCACCCTTTCCTTGGTCAAACCTAGCTCAACCTCAAGCGCCTTGATTCTACTTTGACCTTGTTCAATTTGTAATGGGAGGATATTTACCCCTCCTCATTCTCTTTTAGGGTTTCGCCATCGCATTTATTGAAGCCTTACACTTTAAGGGAACGACCACGGCCTTTCCTTTCTTCACTGTCTCGGTGACAACTTGAACGGTTGTTTCTGCCACATGAGTAGACTTTGGTGAGACGATTACCATGACTAAAATAGGAGGAGCGAAGATTTCCTCTACAACATTTCCCTTGACAGAGAAAGATTTTGTCTAACTGGAGGAAAAAGAAGAAGAATCGACTCGAATGGGGATAACCTCTCTCCTAATTAAGGGGTAACCCACATTTGAACCAAACCCAAAAGAAGAAAACGAAGAGATTATTGAAATGGTGAAAGGACCTACCAAGAAGTTCAAGAAGACACTGAAGAATTGGAAGACTTAAGAGCACTAAGAGAAAGAGCAAAAATCCTCAAGTCGTGCAAGTAACAGTGAAATACGTGCATCAAAACCTTATATAGGAATGAAAGTAGCTTGGAGAAGATGAAGAGTTGAAAACGTTCGAAACACAACGTTTCGTCTCCCCAAATTAGGGCCACGTGTGCACTGTGACACCTAATAAAGCATTGACATGTGGACCCCATACCCAATAGTCATATCAATATGACAACTTGATGACAGTTAGGGGCACGTTACCTCACCCTTAGGATGCCTTAAAATACAAAAAGTCATAAACTCATCATTACATAAAACCCCTCATTAATGTCCAAGGGGGTTAACTTTCAAAAATACAAAAAGCTAGGCTCCACAAGCTACATTAGGATAAGCTCAACCATGAGCTATCCAGAGTAGTAAGCTTAGCGACACAAGCTATACTCTCAAACTCGGTCACATGAGTTATACTCTCAAGCTTGGCTACATGAGCTATACTCTCGAGCTTGACTACACGAGCTACAATCTCAAGGTCAATCATGTCGATGGAACCTTAACTCCTTATAATTTTTCCTAAACTCGGTTGGAGGAAGCGTTGGTCACAATCTTAGTTATATACACGACCTATCCTCCAAACATCAACTTAAGCTCACTCGTTAGTACCCAACTCAGAGCTTTGGGGGTTTGTGTACTACCCACACATGACATATTCAGGGTGGTTACACCCGTGCCTGAGATACACGTCAGAATATTTTCTGTAGGTGAACCTCCTCCATCCTCGTATCATCAAGCTCAAATCATATACAATATAGATTCGGGTCAATTTGAGTCCATATCATCTTAAAAAGATTCATACTTAGATCCTGATAAAAACAAGATTCATTGGGAATTTTAAAAGAGTAATTATAGAGAATTTGAAATATTTTATAATAAAATATATTATTTAGATTAGAAAATGAAATTTTAGGAATTTATTACCATAATTAAATTATTTGAAATTAGAAAATTTCAAATTCCATTTAAAAAGTAATATTTTGAAAATTTTCATATTCTCAATGCTTTACTTAAGGTTTGGGACATCTTCGACTTAATTAAAACTAACACATTTTTTAGATTACTATTTTTCCTTTCGGTTGATATTTACTAACATCTTTTTATTAATCTTGATAAGAGTTATATTTAAATTGTGAGAATTGCTCTGTACATTATTATTATTATTATTTTTAATTAATATCAATTAGGTTTTTCACCATGTTTGGGAGACTATTCTTTTACATATATAAATTAGATTTTTTAAATCGATGTTTGTTATGATTTTTTTTATCCGAGGTTTGCCG
>Ga0099825_1008074_pt1 | contig 12612 bp, 4 predicted proteins | sample SiratroredBW_FD_76838 | JGI IMG/M metagenome (GOLD analysis project Ga0099825, IMG submission 76838) | Root nodule microbial communities of legume samples collected from California, USA - Siratro red BW | ecosystem: Host-associated > Plants > Roots > Nodule | place: USA: California | collected...
ATATATATATAAATATATATATATATATATATATATATATATATATATATATATATATATATATATATATATATATATATATATATAATTCTTCTGTCTTTTATTCTGTGAGATTTTGATTAAGAGGAAATCTTACTGGTACAAGATACATTAGGTTTATCATAAGCTTAATTTAAAGTTGTAGGAGTGTAAGTGTAAATAGATGTTCTGTTTTCAAATGAAAGGAGTTAATTATAGTTTATTAATTAAATATTATTAAATGTTTTGTGGGGATAAAAATGGAATGTAGTTGATATGTGATTATGAGTTTATATCACTCAAATTGTGAATTAGTATTTAAGTATCATTTAAATAGTGTATCACCTCAAATGACAAAATATAATAACCAAATTAAAGCTTGAGTGATAGAGATATTGATAATCTTTTATTATTTAAAATAAGTGACTCTTAAGTGTTGATATGTGACCGTGATACATGATATTCTAAAATATGATATTGTTTAAACAGTAATGGAATGACTAACACGTTTGAAAAAACGATATAAAATGAAAATTTTGAAACTTATTGAATCATATCAGAATTAACATTGCTTAAACGTTGAAATGACACTCCAACAATGATAATACACTCATTTTTTATAAAAAATATTCTAATTTATTATTTAACAGTTATTAAAGAATGAGATAAATTTACATGAATAGATAAAGTTGTGTCCATCTGGTATAATTTAGATATAGATTAAAAATAATATCAAATTTAAATTATTCTAATTCAAATTTTATTGTTGGGATTAAATCAGTTATGCTAGTTTTTATACTATTTTTATTATGCTAAACTCTACATTCTTGTATCACTCATTAATGTTGCTTGAGAATAGGACAAAGGAAGTTGTCTATATAACCTAATTTCTCCCATTTGAGTTTAAGTAATAAAATTAGCCCCAATCTCAATTTAGGAAAAAAACCCAATTTAGTCTGTACCCACCCCAACCCGACGGTACTTTAAAATAAAAAAATTGTTGGCATAGGAAATAAAAACAAACTTAGTATCATAAAATCATACCGATTGCATTAAAAAAAATTCATCAGCTCAATGTTGGAAAAGACTCATCTTTAAAAGATTCAGATAAACTTTTTAAAAATTAAGAGTACAAATCGAGTGCGAAAATTAAATTAAATAACAAGAAAGTAGAATTTAACATTCTGATTTACTTTTAAAGTAGAAATACTCTTTTAATAAGTAAATAAAGTTTCATTAACCAAGTTAAAATCTACCACAAAGACACGAATCTATTTAATAGCTAATTTTATATTCAACGAGTTATCACTTTATAAGAAAGCCAATAGAAACTTGTCTAATTATAGGAACCATCTAACTCATTCGAATCTCGCTATCCATGTGAAGACGTTATTGACAAATAATATGCAAGTACTTTTATAAATACTTTTTGAATGTTGAGATATATTTGGATCTGAATAAACTTTTGAATTCAATTCATCCAAAACTATGGAAAAAAAATCACTTCTTTTTATAAGTATATTTGAGAGTAGACTAAGAAAATAACAAATCACAAATAAAAATAATGTCATGTTTGTTTGAGAATAGACAAGGAAAATCAACAAAGAAATAGCATAAACTTACAGTTTGATTTGAAATATATGGAAACATAAACTCGATTTCAACTGATTAAAAATGTTTTTTTTTGTAACTTTAAACAGTTTAGATAACACCGAAACGTATTATTAAAGAAGCACTCTAATACAACGCAACAAGCATCTGGTTGTAGTTGCAGTGAAATCCACACTTGTTTAGGCTAAATAACAGACAATGAAATAAATTTATGCTTTATGCACGATGCATTCATATCACAGTCCACAAAATCTCATGCCAAAATAACCTTCAAACGGACCATTTGGCAAATGTCAAAGCCTTCAACAAAGAAAGGCATTAGGGACAAAACATAAACCCAAAAACCACTTTTGCAATATATAGTACATGTAGCTCAACCATTAGTTTTGTGGTGGGATAACTTCATTGTCTGCAATTGAAAAATTAGCAGTGACATGTGTGTAGTTAGATTCTTCTTATGCTTGTATAGTTTTTCCAAATAATATACCTTTTTGTTAAACTTAATAGAGGTAGGGTAGAAGTTGACCATGTGTAGGAGCTATAGAAGTAAAATTGCATTGGAAAGTGTTGAAAAGTGTTGGTGGTTTATTGATGAAGTGGTGTAAATAAATAGCATTGGCATTGCAGAAGAAGAATAGTGGTTTGAACTGTGGGAAGTAAATATAATAATAAATGCAAACAACCTACTGTTCAACACCATTAATCTCCCCATCTGTCTTCCACACCCTCCCAATTAATGCTTTTTCCTTCCACTCACTCATTTATATATATTCCTCAACTCTCATCATCACACACCCATATCCCACAAACTCCACTTTCAAAAAAATCTCATTTTGAAACTCCACAAACACAAAATGAAACCTACAATCACCCTTCTCTTCTTCTTCACCCTACTTCTCATAGCTTCACCCACTTTCGCAACCCGACCCGCATCCAACCCTGATCAACTCAAGCACTCCAAAGACAACAACAACAACAATCAAGGTGGTGCTGGTCCTGGTGGGTTCTTTGGCCCAGGTGGGGGCTTCAGCATACCCGGATTCGGAAACGGGTTTGGAAATGGCATCGTAGGAGGAGGATACGGATCCGGGTATGGAGGTCCGAATGGAGGGTCCTCTAAAGGTGGCATCATAAGACCAACCGTTGTTTGCAAAGACAAAGGCCCTTGTTTCCAGAAGAAGGTCACATGTCCGGCCAAGTGCTTCTCCTCCTTCAGCCGCTCCGGCAAGGGCTACGGCGCAGGCGGCGGTGGCGGTGGCTGCACCATTGACTGCAAAAAGAAGTGCATCGCTTATTGCTAAGCCGGTTAATTAAGCACCATAATATATGTAGGTAACACTTATTATCTCTTCTACTACTATAGTATTATCATAATATATATGCAATTAAGCTCAGAGTTTAATGTTCACGTAGAACCGGTGGACAACTCTTTACACTGTTCAACAATCACAAATCATCTTTAATATAAATTATACGATAATTTTCATAAAAAAAAGCTATAGATTTGTGATTGGACGATCGTGTGAAATTGTTTTACACCGATAGTTACCTATATGGTGATGTTGATCATCCTTTTAGGTAATATAAATAAATGGGAAGTAGATACATCTCTATGTAGGTGGTTGTTGCAGTTGGTTTTTGATTATTATGTGTTGAGACTGTGAGATGGTTTATATTGACTCTGTAATTTTTGCTTACTATATATTATATGATGATAGGGTATTATTAATTATGTTGTTCCATTTTAAGTAGTGATGTGGATTTGCTTCTGAACTTAATCTTCCCATTTTCATGTAATGCATTAAATTAGAGGCCACTGAAATTGCAGATTGGTATTATTGGATGTGATGAGAGACAAAGATTAGGTCATAGATGTGATATGAGCCGTTTTCAGTTCCACATCGATCCCAGATCTCATCGATCCCTCACCCAACAATAAATGTAACAAACTTCGTATTAGTTTTGTCTTTGTCAAAAATATATACAAGCCTCAAATTTAGAAAATGTTTAATATATTTCTTTCAATAAGTAAGATAAGTTCATAGAGAAGTTAACCAATTTTAGACCATTTTATTAATGTTCAGTGTATATTTTCCAGCAATGTCTAGAAGTGATCAACTTTTTGTGTATAAATTAATATTAAATCTGATATTCTATATCAATGTAAAATATTATTTTTGTCCTCCATAAGTGAACCACATGAATCTTCATCCATTGCAACCAGATATGTGGATAGTTTTTTATGATACAGATGCATTATTATTTTTCTTTTCTCAGGAGTTCATAGTTATTATTGGAAAAGTGATTATACACATTCCAGTCTTTAGGGAACATGCATATCGCAATTTGAAAAAAAAAAAGAAAAGGGTTCCCATTTTAATAAATTTTAATTCAAGCTAACATGGGAAGTGCCGTGTTTTTTAAATTATTATACTACACATATCCAAAATCTTTCAGGTGGAATTCACTTTAGAAATGAATCGGAATTCACTTTAGAAATGAATCTCGTTAGAACCTTCTCTTACCCTTTTTCAGACTGCTGGACTCTTTTTCTTATTTACTTGTTAATTTAATTGTTCTTTTTTTTTCTTTTTTATATTTATTTTTTATGGAATTCGTGTTAAGTCTAATTATTATTTTTTTATAAAATTTGTTCTTTTTTTATCTGTCATTTAAAAAGTTATGTTCAATTTAATTAATAGAAGGAGAGAAAATTTAGTTATGATAAGAAAAGGGTTGATATGTTTTTTGTCGTGATATATTTAATAATTCCACACGATTTAGAAATTAAGATTTTTTAATTTTGTAACATGTCTTTTAAGGATCAGACTATGGTTGAGTTAAATAATATTGTGATTGACCATAAAAAAACTTTAAAACTATATCCTATTAGATAAATATAATTATTAAATCTATGAAAGATATAAGATAATTTAATAATTAAGAGGTTTATTTGGAGAAAAAAAATTATAGAGCGATTGATTCAATTATATATAATTGTTTCTGAATGTGTTAATTGATGAGATAAATATGGCTGAATTTTAAACATGCGTGATTCTCAGAATACGTTGAACGGTCAAATTTTGTTGTTGAGACAAGGATTTATTTTTAAGGATACAGACAAGCCTTTAATTCCTGTTTGAAGTGGTTGTGTTTCATTTATAATACTAATAAATTATAAATTCGATTTGTCTCACATTCTGGATACAAACGTACTGTCCTTTTTCTTATTGAATTAATCTAGATTCTAAACTACCAATTCTTAATGATTTTAATTTTTATATTAAACAATTTCAATCCGCAGTTTACGAAAACAAGCTAATCTTAATTCTTTCAATGCCAATTCGTGTATTAAGTTTCACTCGCAAACACAATTGTCTTTACTTTACTCTATTATCATATAATTTGAGTAAAAAAAAACTAATTGGTGTATCATGTTTATGCTAATGATTCAAGAAAAAAAAAGTAATAGAAACTAGTTCCTCATCAAGAAAATGGATTGACAGACACAACCCAGCTAGGTCTAAGAATAAGACTGAATCAAAACTACATACAGCATCAACTCAATAGATTTTAGCACTTTTCTGTCAACCACTGTATGTCTATACTTTTTGCTTATAATATACATCAACAAATACATTAATTAACAAGACACACGAACAGGTAGCATGTTTTCGACAAGACAAACAAAAACTCAGAAAACGACTTTTATCCGCAATATTTGTGGCTAATAATTTACAACATTGAAACTTCAAAACTATCTCCCTGTGGAAATTTATCATATTGCAGCCCTCATTGCTCCTCTTGCAGCCTCCCGCTTCATCTCAGCAGCCTTACCACTGCCACGGAAGTACATGTATACTTGCTGTATGAAAAAAAAAAAAAAAAAATGAATATGTTCAGTCCAAGCACTAACTGCATCCACTTTAAAAAAAAAATTGAGAAGTACATTCGAACCTGAATAACCCAGATGCTGATCAATGTCTCAATGCAGAACAATCCAAATCCAATAAAGTAGAAAATCTACAGATAAATGCAAAGAAAAAAGCAATTCGATTTATCAATCGTTTAAAAGCTGGGAAATTTTCATTGGTCATGGTTTTGCAGAAAGTGTAACATAGCTGTGTGAAAGGAAAATTAACAGCATGCAGGAATACTAAAACTTCACTACAGGCATACTTACTCCAATCACTGCATGGTCACCCACCACATCTATGGCTGCCAGAATGCCTCTGCATCAAAATGAGTACACAGCACCAAGAATTAGGAAAAAAAATGACAATAACACCAGCTTCTAGATAGTATTTATCATATCCCAAAATTTATTATCCTCAAGAACAAGGCTATCAGTTTGACTTTTTTAGTCATTCTAGGACCACTTATATATCAGCTCTGACAATTTATATGTGTTGTAGTAATTATGTGCATGTCCTAGATTCAAGTCATGTCAAAATTAACAACAAAACCCTTTTCCAACAAAGTGATGTTGGCTATATGGATCAAACAAGGCCATTTAAAATTCTAAATCTTCATATTAGACAGGTACGGTCATGTCATCATACATATCATATGTAAACAATAAGGAATAAGCAGTGAAGTTTATATATACAAAGCTAACTTACGTCAAGGATTTTCCTTTGAAAACTATGGGAGGGGCAACTGCAGCTAAGATACAGAATGCTAGGTGAAGCTGCAAGGCACACAGAGAAATGATAATAAGTAAACTATGTTTGAAATGTGAAGCAAGGCATAAATGCATAACAGCAAAACAGTCAATTTACCAGGTAAAACAAGAAAAACCATCCAAAGTTCAAAGCACTATCGGTCCTGCAAAAATAAAAATGAAACAAATTCCAAATCAGGAGTGTAACCAAATTAGAATGATCAAAATATGCAAGCATATTTTGTTAGAATGAGTAGGATCGAACCAGGAGGAGGGGGCATACCCAACGGAGTGAACTATTAGGCCATGGGCTGAGTAGTATAATATGCATACTTACAGGCTATTAGTTTATTGATCTCATGACGGTTTCATGCAAAATTATTTCTAAGGACATGACATCTCATCAGGGTCTCTTGATGGTTGATATGAAAAAATGCAATAGTATCATATTGTCGACCAAAAGATAAGACCAAAATAATGAATGGAAGACTAAAGACACTACAAGCAGATAATGAACATCTATTTTTCAAAGTCAATGAAACATATAAAGAAAGAAAACAAAATGACTATGGAGAGGAAGACAAGACACCATCACTAAACGAAAAGAGAATAACGTGTTAGCAGAAATATATTTAAATAATAAGGCTAACGCTCCCCAGTTTCGTTGGATCCCCATTCGTGGAAACCCCCTTTCAAATATGCTATGCAGAAAAGCATAGAGTTCAAGTGAGTATGCTGATCAAGTGAACATTATTAAATCACAAAGGTAGCACAAGTCTACACAGGATCTTAATCTCCTTTTTTTGAGGTACAGTGACAGAATTTACTGTCAAACAATGAGCACCCTCAAGCTACCAAAAACCCGAACCATTAGACCAATCCTAGCTGTTCTATAATTCTAAGATCTCTGAATCTCACGGCAAACAAATCTCTTCGTTTGCCTGGATATCCCACTCACTTTTTGACAAAATTATCAAAATCTATGACTCAGTGAATAACACCATCTTTTGTGCGCAATAGTTTAACACAACAATGTGGTTGACCTTGCAAGAATTCTACAACAATAAAAAAACCTTCCTTTGGTTTAGATAAAAATTCAAAAAGAATTAGTTATTTAATTAATCAAAAACTAAAAACAGTTACTATTAACTTAGCTATCAACATCACGGTCGAGCCTTAAGGTTGCTCTTTTAAAACACCATAATGCCCCAGTGTCTAAAGATTTTTTTTAATACACAAGTGACGTAATATAAATAGGAATGTTTGCTATTGTATATTAGTTGGAAAAAATTAAACAGTCAAATGCCTATAAGTATCTGAAATAATTACCTAAAAGCACGGTATAATGGGCGATACCACAAGACATATGCTCCAGGAATTCCAGCTATGAAGTAGATAATAGCAAGAAACCATATTTTCACACCTACAAAGAAGGAAAAGTTCCATATGCATTGAATTTCTTGACATCAGATTTGGATTTTGAGGCATTCAATAACCCAGAAAAATCCTTGCTTCATGTCTAAACTGACCTTCTCCCTTGATCCAAGCTGCAGTGACAGCTATAATATTCCATGTGAGGCACAAAGCCAATCCTGCATGATATCAATATTCATACATTACAGATAAATTAGATATTATTACCATAATCAAATTAAAACGTCATCTTCACCAAGTCAAGAAGAAGTCAACAGGGAATGCAATAAGCAAGTCATTGACTAAATAGAACAGGTTAGTGCCAACCAGCTACGTCAATGGTTTAAATCATTTAAATAAAACCAGTTCAGCAATATCTAACTGTCTATTCTCATATATTTCACTGCCTATCAACTCTTCAGTTTCTCACAGGCCTTCCATTTACATATTTTATAAGGATAGTACAACAAAAATAGTAATAAAAACGTATCGAAATTCAGAGAATGTGAAAAATGATTCTGTATTGAATTTGAGGAATGGATGAGACAGATGCCTTTTTCTGGTACAGTCGGTATATCAAGATCAAAGAACAACTCCAACTATGTCAGCTGGCCAACTAATTCAGACATTGATATCTATAACAGAAAAACAGCTAAGTTTATGAGAAATAGTATTCTCACAAAAAATTTTCCTTGTCTAATTACTACTAGGACACGGTGTAAAGTTTTAGTAAATAGCATCAATTAAAACAATACTGCAATATGCAAATATCAAACTTTATAACATGACACCTTTGGATAATTTTTTATAAAAAATAACTACATAAATTGAACCATTAGGTTTGAGAACTCATAAAGTAACTCAAGTCTACAAAATTTCATACAATTTAAAATTTAATTGATACTTGATTGCACCCTTTTAGTTTTGAAAATAAACCATATAAATCCAACCATTGTTTAGAAATTAAACACGCACAAAGAACAACAAAAACCATAGAAAACATACAAAGGAGAGCCTTCATAAATAATCAACTCAAGAAAGAAATATCAATGTCCATGAGATACCCTCAATAATTGTTGGCTTAAAAATAATGCAATGACGCAAACCATATTGCAATGGAAGAAAAGATGGGATAACTTGCCTAACAATGAAGTAAAAGCAACATATTGCAGTCTTTGAAGATGAACTGGAATTTCATTAGCGATATCATGATGGATAATTGGGAAAAATGGCGGCCAATTCTTCTCCTCAAGAACAATTCCAGCTGTAAAATAATGTAATTATGCACTTGAAGAGTAAAAGCAGAACCAAAGATATTTATAGCCCTAGCATTAAGCACGAGTTAAAATTTTTATAAGAAATGAGTTAACACATGTAGCATGGATGGAGAGCTGCACGCAATATAAAATCTATAGAATTCTCAAGCAATAGTGCTCTTCCACCATTCAGTTGAATGCTAAAAGAAGCCAAGGAAACAAGAAAACTTATTACAAACATTATTAAACGTCAGAGTAAGCAAAGGATAGGGAAAGTGAACAACAACAAAGGCCTTATTCCGCTAGTGAGGTGGAAAGTGAACACTAGAAGGAATAAAAGCAGTTAGGATGATTAAGGAAGTTAGATGCTCAATCAATAGTCATTCAGCTAGATAATTGGGTGGTTGAATACGAGATATTAATTATGAGGTAGGTAGGCAGACAATATTGTGAGAGAACAGAGTCATAGAACTCAGTTGCAAAGGGGCAACTCTATACTGTCCATTCTCCTCTATTCTTATAACCTATCGAGATTGTTGGAATTGCAAAAGCCCTAACAATCTTCAAGTACAAATAATTGAAATGAATTTACCTTGTGCAGCAGCTTCTTCTTTCCGTCTGACTTCCTATGTTGATAAATTAATAGATATTAAAACACAGGAAAACTTCCAGGCATGTGTAGATAATAAAGAATCAGTAGAGAACGCTTCACATACACAAAGATAACCGAAAACAAAAACCAGCATAGACATTCTAAAAGTAGAACAGAAAACAGCATAATTTGTAGAAGATAACATTTAAGAAGATGCATATATCGGGGATCAGCACATCATTTAATCACAACAATTTCAGATAACCTCCTAATGTCCATACTTCAAAAAATAAGAAAGTGACAATATGTGATCAATTATTCGTCAAAAGAACTTTAGAATTACAGTTCAGAATGATGATGAGATGATTTGAAACAATTAATCAAATGGGTGGCTAAGTCAATATATGGTTTTCACATTTACCACTCGCCTAGTTGATTGTTTTTAGTCTAGAAATATTACTTTCCAGTCATTTATAAATAGTAACTCAGACATAAATTATATATATTCCACCGTCAAGACTTGTTTTGCAGGATAAATAATTCTGGTGGAAGGGTATCAAGACTATATCACGGACAAAAGATGGGTACGAGCAGAAAAGAGGAAAAAATAAAAGAACATGAAAACGTGCAAATAGAGGTCATGAAAACATATTGCATACCTGTTCCCTTCTTCTCAATTCAGCCTCCTTGGCTTGGAGTTCCTTCTCCTTCTTTTTCAAATCCTAATGTTAAAACAGATCATATTTGGAAACCCCACAATCAACTTTTACAACAATACGCGCAATGCATTTATATATGAAATGAAAAAAGGTAAAAAGTAAGAGAGAGAGAGAGATTTGGGATTTCAACAACTTCAAATTTTTAATACATACCATTGATGGATCAAGAGGTATATCAACTGTCGCACCAAAACCATAGTTGTAATCAGCAGGTTCAGGATTAAGAGGTGATAGCCTTGAATTTGTGGCAGGGGCAACACTTCCAGGATTCTGAAAATTTTAGAACATCAGGATGCGCAAGGTGTAGCAAGCAGTTGTGAACAATTAATACGGTTTTAACCCAGGGGAAACACCTTTGGAACACAATATAAAACTATTTTCATTCTCTTACTACCTGTTTCAGTTGTATGAAAATTAAACCAGGACAATACAGAGAAGGGGGGAACAAAAAATAAAATACATTTGGCAAGATATTTTTTATCTTTGGTGGCTAATTATTCTGAGAAGTGTGCCAGAGTCTATTGACATGTACACTATATGGAAAAGAAAGTTCGTCAGGATCCGGATAGTTCACCAATTATAAAGATGAAAGGAGAAAGTAGTTTATGACTCATACTTTGCAAACAACATCATCACTTAGCTCACTTGAGTTGAACAAACAAGATTGTTCACTAATACACTTACTATGCCTTTAACATCCTTAATAAAATTATGCACACAATATAATATGATTTACTAGTGTTTAATAAACAAACTTACTGTAGTGTAAAATGCACCCCCACTATAACTTGATTGGCTTGATTTTTTTCCCCTTGCAGCTGGTTCCTGTAATTGTACACCAGATTTGAAGGATCAGGCAAGAGCAACAATTGCAGATAAATACACACAATTTTACCCCACGGAAAAATTCAACCTTAAGAAGAAGCAAGTGAACATAAAACTATTCTAACTGGGATACGTAGGGCTCAAACAACCAAATTATGAAATCCTAAAGTACAATAACTAATTTTCAAATTGTATATAAATCATAACTTACTATAAATATCATCTTATTCAAACAAACATATATGCTCACAAAAACATATATCCACCTGTAGGAATAGTATATATTGTGCTGAAAGGCCAGCATTGATTTAGTGTTATTTATTCAGTATTTGTCCCTAGCTTCTTGGTAACCAAATCAATTACTATTCATTCAGTGTTCTTTCTTTAGTATAGTGTACAAACATTAGGCAAGACATTAATTAGTTTACTTTGAGAAAATCATTTTTGTTTTCGTTTGTAATGTAATACGGAAACAGTCAAAATGTTTTACCTGTAGAAACCTCTTAAATTTTGGATACAAGCAACAAAATAAAGACATTATGTAATGGAAAGTGAAACTAGAAAAGGAGGACAAAAAACATTTCTCAAACCAACAGACCTTTAATTTTCATTTCTTAAAAGAATTGAAGACTGTTGCCCAGCTACGAAGAAATAATATATAACATGTGACATGAGATTTATTTTCGAGGAAGACAAGTTAATTTACCTCCTTAGCTTTTAGATATGTTACAACTAGGATGTTACATTCACGTGGAACTTGCAACCATTGCCTTCTCTTAGCATTTATATATGTTGTATGATTGAATGTTTCACTAGCTGATCAATGTGGGACATTGAAGCACAAAACAATAATTGATATACTTTCTTGACATTATTCCATGCCGTATTTATCTAGCAGGACATGTAATCTGGTCTAATTTATTACTTAATACATTATATATTACATAATATTAAAAGTATGTATTTATAGTTCAACCACCGCCAAACCCAAGAGGTAAATCACAGTTTCTTGGTTGAATAAACATTCCAGTTTTAGAAGATGGTAATTAAGCTTAGGCTTGATAATGATTATATATTATTTGCAGCTTCTTCCATTAATTTGTTCCAGCAGCTATTAACTAGGCTGCAAGAAAAGTTTTCCATGACAGAGTAGCTGTGTATTCTATCAGCTGCATGCAGTTGATCTTATCCCATACCTTAACAATTCCTGACATTTTACCCCCAATGTATTCTACACACAGAGTACATATAAGCACCGAAAACAAAGTATTAACCTGGATACTTAACAAAAATATTTGCATGCAATTCTATAGTTTCTTTATTGCAAGTTTGGAAAGAGGAGTTTTTTGAACTCAATTCAAAAGGAACCTTACTAAAGGAAAAAAAAAAAAAAAAATAGCAGAAAAAAAAAAAACCTTCCTAGATGGAAAATTAAGTCATAGACAGCCCAAAATCCTGTTTCTTCGGTGAAAAAGTTCAAATAAAGTAAAAAAAAAGTCCACCGAAAAACAGAAG
>Ga0099825_1008079_pt1 | contig 12608 bp, 5 predicted proteins | sample SiratroredBW_FD_76838 | JGI IMG/M metagenome (GOLD analysis project Ga0099825, IMG submission 76838) | Root nodule microbial communities of legume samples collected from California, USA - Siratro red BW | ecosystem: Host-associated > Plants > Roots > Nodule | place: USA: California | collected...
AAAAAAAATTATAACATACAATAAAAAAAAGATAAAAAAAAAAAATATAAATATAATATTATTTATATATGACATATATATATATATATATATATATATATATATATATATATATATATATGATTATTGAATTATACGTTTAAATTAACTAAAAAGATATTTTAATATAGTGTGTTTGCTTAGACTTTCGGTTGGTCGTCCCTAACGTCTCACACATTGGAACAATTAAAGAAACATGTTTCTCCAAAACTTCTAAGTATTTGATTTATGTAGTGCATGCCAAAACTATAACAGAAGTTAAGATTTGAGACAAAGAATTTAATATAAATTTGTAAAATAATTAGATCTGAAAATTCACTATTTAAAATTTAAAATAAGAAGAAACAGCATCCTTGAAGGAGTAATATGCCCATCAAAAAGTCAGATAAGAAATTGTATTAAATAATAACATTGTTTTTTGCTAAAAAAAATGGTCCAAGTTCCTACTTCTTTCTAATTTCACTTTCGTATTCAGTCAAACATAAAACACACCATCCCCTTTACTCTGTACAGTTGCGGAACGGGCGTGTCAGCTTCCTAATTACAATTATTTTAATTTTTCGGTCCACAAAGATTATTTTAATGTATGATTCCCTCTGACTTGTACCACCTCAACTTTTTATATCTCCAAATTAAATTTTTAAATGACACATGCACTTACGTAACGAATGACGCAGCAGGAATTTCTAAGGGTTTTGAATGCTTATTTTATTGTCTCTGTATTTAAAATAAAATTAGTCGATCAAATACTAAATAACTTCTAAATTCTGTAACATAATTATTTTAGGAGAAAGAAACCACCAACCAAATAAATAAATTTAGTAAAAATTAAAACTTACAGAAAAGAAATATTCAACCAAAGAAGTTTGGTTTCAACACTAATTTCTATAGACAGGAACGCGTGCATTGACAAGAACAACAAAATCATCCAGTTTCAAATCAAATATTTTTTTATAATTTAGAGAAATATGGAAGAGATTTTTCCTAAGATTTTAACAATACATACATAATGCTGTAACTTGCAACCATCTCTAAAATTTTAGGCACAACATGGAGAAGACAGAGTTATTATAAGTTTAAGTATGGATAGTAAAATGTCTCCGTCAAATCTAACATAATTAAGTTGAATTTTTTATTTGTATCAATAAAGTAATTTATGTCGAAGGTGCATGAACTGCATTTTTTTTAGTATATAATAGATATGAAAAGGAGAAAAAGGTTATAAAAAAATAAAAATAAAATGAAGTCAAAGACGAAAAATTAGATGTGTAAAGGGTAGGTAATATCGTAAATAACAAAAAGTATTGGAGCCGCCGTATATATTAAAATCCATTTCCAAAAACAGTTTTTGTTCAATCCTTTTGGTTTTCTTCCTTCTCACACTTCTTCTCCCCACCCACACAAACACTTTCTCTTTCTTCTTCTTCTTCTTCCGGTGTTCAGGGGATCGCATCGGCGGCGATTCCCTACCTTGTTTCCCTCTCCACCTCTCAATTCGATTCTATCGATTTCGATTTTCTGATTCCCTCTTTCGAGATGCTTCCCGTCGCTCACTAGGGTTTTCGAACTGCCAAATCCCCGTCTCCGAAAGCACCCTGTACCTTTTCTTCCTCCGATTAATCAACTACGTTATCATGGCTATCCGGGTTACCTTTTCCTTCTCGGGCTACGTCGCCCAAAATCTCGTCTCCTCCGCCGGCGTCCGCGTCGCCAATTCGCGATGCGCCCAAGAATGCTGGATCCGCACGCGCCTCTTCGGCGCAACCCAGAAAACGGAACTAGATTCTTCCGCCGGCGGAGTACGAAATTACGCCAGGCCCAACTGCTGGGTCCGGTCCACTTACTCCACCCTCGCCGAAGAGTTTCTCGGCGACGGCTGCAAGAGCCCAATCATATTGGGCCTGATTTCGATTATGAAGTCAACGGCGGGTGTGTCTGGGTCATCCGCGGCGGCTGCGGGTATTTTCGGTATTTCGCCCTTCAAAACAAGTTCCATTATTCCCTTCTTGCCCGGTTCGAAGTGGCTTCCCTGCAATGAGTCCGTTCCCAACCCCACTTCCTGGGAGGTCGATAAAGGTGGCACGAAACGCGCCGTTTCGGACGATGTACCCAGTTTTGGGAAGACTAGTTGGATTTCGCGGCTTCTTAACGTGTCTTCTGAAGACGCGAGGGCTGCGTTCACTGCCATTACCGTTAGTTTGCTGTTTAAATCGTCTTTGGCTGAACCTAGATCCATTCCGTCCGCTTCTATGTACCCTACTCTTGAAGTGGGTGACCGTGTTTTAACCGAGAAGGTTAGTTATTAGTTCTGTTTGACTAAATTATTTATGTGATTGTGTTGCTTTTTTTTTTTTTTTTTTTGCTTCTTTGGAACTGATTAGGTTGTTAATGTATGTGACAGGTTTCGTTCTTCTTTAGAAAGCCTGACGTTTCGGATATAGTGATTTTTAAAGCGCCTCCTTGTTTGGAGGTATGCTTCGAAGACATTTCTTTTTGTTGTTGAATGTTTTAAGGTGGTAATGAACTGTGAATGTGAATTTTGATGTTTATTGATTGGTTTCTGTTATTGTAGAGGTTCGGTTTTACTTCGAATGATGTATTTATAAAGAGGATTGTGGCTAAGGCAGGGGATTGTGTTGTGGTATGATTTTATATTTTGATTAAGTTAATTGGTCCAGTGTTGTGCCTTGTTCTTATAAGTCAAAGTCTTATGCATTCTTGGGTTTTTGTTGTAGGTTCGAGATGGGAAACTGCTGGTAAATGGTGTTGCTGAAGAACAGGAATTTTTATTAGAGCCTCTAGCTTATGAGATGGATCCGATGGTAATGTTTGCAATTTAAAGCTGTAGTAGTGTTTGATTGACTTATTGTAGGGTTTGGCTGCATGACTAATGGTGGTTTTTGTGTTTTTATCGCAGGTTGTGCCAGAAGGATATGTGTTTGTAATGGGAGATAATCGAAATAACAGTCTTGATTCTCACAACTGGTAATTTCTCAGCCTCTTTCGAACTGACTTTTCTCTTGTTTATGCTGGAGGATAATTTAGGCATAGGTCGACGACAGATTTTGGCCCATTTGTTGATGCTATTCTTCTCGAAACAATCAGCTTATGTAAAAATTTGCTATCAGATCTCTGAACTTTGAAACATATGATTGTGCACATATTGGATTAATGATGGCTGACTTAATTTTGATTTGCTGTTTTTTGTGTCTATCAGGGGACCCCTCCCAATCGAGAACATTGTTGGTAGATCCATGTTTAAGTACTGGCCTCCACCGAAGGTATCTGACACTGACACCCTTCGTAAACTGCCTCCTAAGAACAAATCTTTGGCAATTTCTTGACATGATTCCCGCTGTTTTCTGATCTGAGGGTGATGAAGGCTTCCAGATACTTTCATTTGTTCTAAAATTGATAGCTTCTCCCGTTTTTGCCCGGGATTGAGCAGTCAATTCAAAGATTCTCTAAGAATGCATATAGTTTGGGATGAATATCTTATTCATTGATACGATTTTGTCAATGACCTAATAATACCATTATGCGTTCTTTAGTGCCATCCGAGTCAGATGAATTTCTCTTTGCTGAAGTAAGGGGAGAAAAAACAAAGAATTTCAAATGCATAGTATGATTTTACCCCATAAAATGGAACATGATGATTGATTTTGTTTTGTATTCTTTCGTGTATGTATGCTATCTGAATGTTAGCATCCCGAGGAAGATTTGACATGGAGTTAAGGGACTCCCTGCTAGTTCCATAATCAAGCCTCTTCCTAGTTGAATCTGTAATGCCATTCAGTCATACATGAAGTTGAATGGCACAATTATGGTTGCCTATTTTAAAATGAAGTCACAATGCAATTTCGCATTCTTTCCACTGTATATGTATTTTCTTTTTTAATGTATCTTGTGCGGTAAGAGTTGTGGAATACAAAGGAGGATCGATTAACTTGATCCACCTGGATCAACAAAACTCTAGACACGTAAGGCGCAGGCTATCCGATTCGGATGGATTCGATTGAACAGTTTAGAGTTCAGATACAGTAATCTGACCTGACCACGTGGTTGAATATAGAGTGAAAAATGGAAAATAGAGTAAATAAAGGGAATTTAGAGTAAAAATTTGTACCATTTGGATTGATGGAGTCAAAAGGGCAAGAAAGAAAGTTAATTTCTTCTTAACTTGTTTAGTTGGATTAAAAATGAAAATTATTAATTAAATGACAAAGATTATGTTTTTATTATTTCAATGTTATCATTATAATTATTAATGAAACACATGCGTGTTAAAAAAAATAATTATTATAATTAAGTTAATTAAAAGTGTTTCTAAAATTTATATTGAAATTATAAAAATGTATATTAAAACATTACAAAAGTAATTTTTTATTGATTTCATAATGTTATAGTCATATAATAGAAATATTTGTAATTTTTTTTGTCAAAGTAAAATATAAAATTATACGATAAAAATAATTATAAAATATGAACTAAAAATTTAATTAATAAATATAAAAAGGAAAATGATATTTTGACATTTTCTCTTACTTCCGTTTGATACTTCAACGTGACATGTGATGTTCGCGTGACAATAAAAGAGAAAACATAATTGTTTTTGGCATTCTACCTGTGAGACACATGTGTTGAACCACTTATTTGAATTGGGCTAACTACTTAGTTTTTTTCATCCTTGAGACACGTGTGTTTCAAAACTACATACAGCGAACCACTTATTTGAACTGAGCTAATCACTTAGTATTTTCACCCCTCAGACACGTGTGTATTCCAAAACTATACACAGTGAACCACTTATTTGAATTGAGCTAACCACTTAGACATTCCACCCAAGACACGTGTGTGTTTTAAAACTACACACAGCGAATCACTTATTTGAACTTAGCTAACCACTTAGACCTTCCACCCCTGAGACACATGTGTGTTCTAAAATTACTGTGTGTTCTGCTTTCTCTCTCAAATTGCCCTGCATTTTCAGAAGGCAAATGACAAAAATCACCCTTGCAAAAAGATAAAGATAAATCACGTAAGCCAAAAACAACTACATTTTCTCTTTTATTGCGATGCGAAACAGCACATGCCACGTCGAAGTGTCAAATAGATGTCAAACAGAAGTAAGAAAAAATCCACTGTCAAAATAACATTTTCCATATAAAAATACGAAAATAAGAGAGATAAAACATTACGTACACTAAAAAACATTGTTATAATGATAAAACATTTTCCGGAATAAACTCAGCCGCCTCCTGTTCTATATGCTTGCAAAAAGGTGTGGTGCAGGAGTTCTGAACTCCATCTTGATATTTGTTATCTTGATATTTGTTATGGAAACTGCCAATAAAAGTTAGACCAATTAGGGAAACTTCACTGTGGACGAATGTGTGTAAATAAGGGCATAACTGTAAATTACAAATTGTTACCAAACTAAGGAACAGAGGTCATGTCCTAAGTGAGTAACGAATACATATTATGGGTCTTACAGACTTGAATTAAGAGCCAAGAAAGGTGTGCAGGTTCACATTTGGAATGTTGAAGAAGGCTGAAAATCTGCAGCAGAATTGTCAGCTGGATTGGCTTAGAAACTCTCAATCTTTTATTTTTCAGCCTAACAGTGAATCATTGTTTTTTAACATTTACACCTGCGTTTGGCTCCATTTTGGATGGGGACTACATGAAAGTGTTGTATAAGGACATCCCTGCCAGGGTTGAATTAAAATTGCTCACATAAAACATACAACCACATATTTGCGAGTCCAAGATTTCTTCTTATTTTTATAGAAGGGTTAAGTCATTCCATTTATCATTTTAATTCATTCTTTATTGCCATATAAAGAAAATGTGGGTCTTCCCAAAATGTGAGCCTTTCACCCCTAGTTTCAGCTGCAAATAAACACAGACTTCCTTCTACCTTTTTTTCCTCTCCATCCTTTTTTACTTCAAACCCACAATCACTAAGAACACTATTTTTTAAGGTACCAACACATGAGATCACTATTTTAAGAATCAATCAGTGCCGTTTTTTAAAACATCATTTGAGATACATGTTTTTTAAGTCATAATCCTAAATTACTTTTCCAGTCCTCTGGGCAAATTCGGTACCAGCGTTGTTCTGTATTCTATCATTTTCTTGAGTAATTTCTGTTTATTCACTCAAAATTTAAAATATTCCTTAACATAATTCATTTTATCTCTTTTTAACAGAAAATTTATAATTCTTCAGGAATATATTTGTTTCAGCTTTTCAAGCATTCAAATGATTAGCCATGCTTTTAGTTTAAATTTATATTTGATTCCTGAATCAATGCAAATCTTCACACTAATTCATCATTAAAGCAGTTCACTTTATAATCCAGTTGCTGTAAAACAGGCAAATGGACACCAACTGTTTGACGATCAACCTCTAGCCTATGTTTCAGAAATAAATTTGGCACTAAATCCAAGCAATGCTTTTGATTTATCAGTTGAGCTTTTGATAAGTTGCTATTGACAAAACACTGTTCTGCAATTTCCATTGGTTGTTTCACTTTCAAGGGGCTATTTATGGAGGCTTCCCTGGCAGACCTAATATTTATAACAGATAACAGGGCTACTTAAAAACTATACTCAATGTTTTGCGGTCTAATCATCTAAACCTTGGTTATGTCAACATTGTTTTCTGAATCATCTTGCTGGTCTTCCACTGTTTTGTACGTATACCAGGAAGCACAAAGCAAGTAAAATCCAAAGTTCACAACACTTATGACAGACAACATCCAGTAGAAGTAGTTGAGCTTATCTCTATTCAAGTTGTTACTAGCCAACCACCCTCCACTCACTTTGTTAACCACCTCAACCACCACTGTGCTTGTAAAGTATCCGAATGCCACAGAACACCATGCGATTGCAGTGCCAAGTGACTTCATTCCGGCTGAACTTTCTGCATAGAAAAACTCCAAAAGCCCTATCAGAGTAAACATGTCCGCAGCTCCAAAAATACCATATTGGAACCCCAGCCAGAACACGCTCATTGGCAAAGGCTCTGTGCTGTCCACCATGTTGTGTTCCACGGCTACAGACTTGCGGCGTGTTTCCACAAAACCTGCCACTGCCATGGAAGCAGCAGACAGAACCAGACCAATTCCAATCCTCTGAAGGTGTCGAATTCCGGTGGGAATCCCTGTGACTCTTCGAGCAACCGGGACAAAAACACGGTCGTATAAGGGGATTAGAACAAACATGAACAACAAAGGGATCACTGGGAGAGAGGCTCCTGGCACTTTGAAGCCCCCTATTTTGGCGTTCATTGTGGTGCTCTGCTGCACAGTGAAAGTCTGAAGTTGAGCCAAACAAGTGTTCATAAATATGGTGCTGAGTATTATCGGTAGCATGCGGATTATGATTTTTGTTTCTTCCACTTGTGTTACTGTGCACAATCTCCGGTGTCCCGAGGTTGCCGTACCTGTGCTGCTTTCAACAATTGCTGCTCGGTCCAAGAATCTGAGTTTATTGTTCCAAGAAAAAACCAAATGAGGAACTGATAAACACAGTTTCTACTAACTGAATTCAATCTTTTTTTCTTAAATTTCATTACCTGAATTGTTCTGTCCTTTTAAGAATTTCAACATTGTCCCCTCTTTGCTTTTCATGAATCTCATGCAGTTCGTCTGTATTGTCTGGAATCTGAAGCTTTCTGTTTCTGAAAGCTGCCACAAACACCTAATAGTACAAAAAAGTAATATATATGACTACCACATGCATCAAAAATTTGTTTTTGTGTAAAAAGAGAAATTGGTAGTACCTGTATGATTCGAAGTAGAGGGCTTCCTTTAGGAACATTGTTTCGGTACAATGAGTTTCCCATGCATATGAAGAGAATTGAGAATAGAATTGCTATGGTGCATACAATGAAGCTCCAATCCCATCCTTGGTTGGCACCAATCCAAACAATGAAGGTAACACCAATTATTGATCCTATGGTAAGGCTGAACAAGAACCAGTTGAAGAAGCTTGATAGTTGAGTTGCCTCCTTGGGATCTTTTTGATCAAACTGATCAGCCCCCAAGGCAGGTAAAGCAGCCTTAATCCCACCAGTTCCCAAAGCAATAAGGTATAGGCCACTATAAAGCATTGCAGCCTGGCCACCTGTGGGAGCTTTGCATTCACTCATCTGGGTTACTGCTAGATCTTTGCATGGGATGGGTCTTAAATGGTGGGACCGTGCTTGAACTGTGAGGATACCATATCCCTGTAAATAGTATCTCATCTTAAGATTCAGATTCATACAACAACAACATAGTAACATAAAATATGATCTACAGTGTTGGATGTTTAAACATAGAACAATAATCAAAAGTCTCACCTAAGGGGTGAAATCTTCTTGTTATTTATTTTAATCTTTTTTTTTTAGGAGACAATATTCCCTTTCCCAGTTTTTGGTTTCGTTAATATTATAGGGTTCAGAGGGAGGAAATTTATTTAAAAATGAAACATACTAAATTTAATTCAAATTCTTTTGTTTTTCAAATACGTTATTCACATAAGATAATTTTAATTTATTATTTAATTTTTCTATTTAGATGAAGCATTTCAATTATTATCAGATACAAATAATACTGATTAATACTTTAAAAATATTAGTTGTTGACATTTTTCATATTTTTCGCTTAAATTTGGTCAAGATTTTCCAACTCATGTTAACAAAAGGTTTTTTCTCAAATTAACATTGAGGTTTTCTTATGTGACTCTTAACTATTTTGGTTGAAATTAGGTAAGGTAATTCTTTTAATATTAGAATTATTTTTTCTTACTTTTCCATCCATGTCAACTTAAATTTCTTGATCTTTTGGCAAAAACAGTTCTGATCAAGTTTGCCTAAAAATCACAATGGATTCTAAACAAAAAAAAATGATATTGATGAATGGAGGGAGGTCGAGAGCACTTTTATTTTTATTTTATTTTTTCACTTCATGATATGTTTGTTTAGATGGACTATGGACCACCAATTAAAGAGTTAGATGGGAAAAAGTCTGTCACACTTTTTTTTTTAATCAAACATATCCTTATCATGTTTTACAAGTATATTTATTTTTTCTTTCTGTCACTCTATTATTCAAAAAAGTTATATAAAACTATTGTTAAATTCTTCCAAGTAGTGAATTAAGCTACTCTTTATTGGAAGATTCCGAACGTGCTTATTGGTTGATGGTTGGTCATCATGCCAGTCAACAAACAACCAGTGGTTCAATAATTCAACACTGTAGTTATAAGATATTTTTATTCATTCTGTTTTAGTATTATCTATGATCATTCACACGATTCTTCCAAAATGATAGTTCTGATAAAAACTCAAAATCACTTCATGTCATGATGCTGAAAACAATTCTCTATTCATCTTTTGGCCAAGAAATGCACTTATAAGAAAATTTGGTTCTAACTTACCAGAAATTCCATGCATGCAAACAGAACACAAGTCTTGAATCTAGAGAGATAGGTATCACTGATTATTCCACCAAATAGTGGTAGTAAAAATGCAGTTCCCAGAAAGTTGGTCAGAGTTGTGGCAGATTTTGTTATGCTGAAGTTCATGTAGCCAAAGAAGTAAGTCACTAAGCTCACAGCATTGGAAACGAAAGCCATGCTCTCTAGCCCTTCCATAGCTGCATGCACATTAGAAGAAAACAACAAAAACATTCGTCACACGTAAAAGGGTATAAATTGTGATGCGGTTGAGGAACAATCATGTTCTTGGAGAATTTGGAAAGAACTTCCATTATGAAAGAACATCTATTAGGAGATGTAAACTCTTCAAATGAATCAAGAAATTGGTTTTTAGTTCTAGACTAAATGATATATATTGGTTTACACACAGAAAAAATTAAAGGGTTGAAGATGTTACCGTATACAAAAAGTGCAGCTCTGTTTCCTCCTAGCCTTCTTTGTTGCCTTGGCTGGGTAACCATATTTCTGCAGATTCCCTGGAGAGTGATGAAAACAAAATTCAATAACCAAAGCAAGTTCAAACTGATTCACTCTTCATTATCGGTTCAGTTGGAAGAACATTCAAAATGTGTTGCAGGAAAAAGGAAAGAGTTGATTACCATTGTCAGTGCCTTCTTTGGTACAGAATGTGCCACTTCTTTAGGAATTAGTACTTCATTCGCCATAAATTTATATGGAAACCATGTTGCAGTTGAAGTAAGCTTTAAAAAATCCTATGTCAACTTGACATTAGAAAAATAATTTTTGCCACATTTTTTAAGCTACATTCCTGTTCTCCTCTCCAACCCCCATAATGCGGGTGTCTTAACTTATTAGTTGACATAATCATTTTTTTTATATCATAGAACGAGTTAATAAGTGTTGATAAGGTTGAAGACCACGTTAGTTAATACAATTGATTGGCATCTTTGAACTACTTTGTTCATGCATGTAAATGTATCAAAGCATATATCCTTGCATTGACCTTGAGAAAATTTCATGGTTGCATTCTAATTTGACCAAAAAAATTCAAAAGGAAAATATCTTGAAAAAGCAAAAGAATTAAATGATCTCACAACAACAACAAACATGTGCTACCGGATTAACCAACCATGCTAAACAAGTCTCCATGTTCAAATAACATAGTAGTCTTATTCTATGATGTACCAAATTCTTTGGTTTAACGAAAAGAATTTGAGGTATCTAACAAAGTTTCTTTTATGATAAAAATTTAGTAGACGTTTTTTGTATAATAAAAACAGTTAATTAATGAATTTCGAGTACTTAAATTTAGACGATTTAAAGAGTAATAATTTGGTTTTGCTGTGGTTGCTGCATTTGAGAGGTTATTCCTTAGTTTGGGCAAGGGACAAAACCATGTTTCTTATATATATCCTCCTATCGTTTGGATTGTGTTTTTGTCTCTTGTGTTGTTTGATGCTGCTGATGTAACCCTCCTTTAAATTACATGTCAGACAAGAAAACGACCCCATATAGAGCTAAATACAAACTGTTGTGTGGGTATATAATGTCCCAAAAGTAAATGATTCCTTAAACTTCACGGCCCAGAAACACACTTCTTAACATAACAGTATTAGCTCTGTCGTATCTTCAATTCGTCGCAACAAATAGTTCATTTTTATTCAAAAATCTATGAACTTGCTTAGATCAGGTAGTTTGTTCTGTATCCTTAAAATGAAGTCATCCTTCACAAACTAATCGTGTAACAAATGACAAAACAATTGTAATTGTATGTATATAAACATACACATTTAATATATTATTTTAAAATAAATTTCAATTATACTTACTAGTGTGTGTGTGTATATATATAAACGATAATATCTTAACCAAAATAGCATATTTTGTTGAGGTATAGTAACAAAATTATATTTTAATTCTCTTTCTTAAAAATGAAATAAAAGTCAACAAATCATATATGTATATTAGTACATTTCAATTTGCACATGTCAATACATTCACGTATAATTAATTTATAATATAAGGACGTGGTATGATGATTGTGGTGGCTGGAAAAAAGGTCTCTCATTTTGTATGTGAATAGCAATACAATTAAATGTGTTCACAATTGGATCAGCGACATGACAGCTCAACATATTCCAAATCCAGCCAATTTAAGCCTTTTTGTTTTCTTGCCGGGGTCACTAACAAGTAAAGCTAATTAAGACAAACAGTTTTAACTTGTACTAAGTAATTAAACTTAATTAATTACTGTGTTTGTTGAATTTTCAAACAATGAAAAGTTTGATTAGACTTTTTGACGTAGTTTATTTCAAAAAAATTATATTATGTAATTGATGTAGAAAATGGTGAAATTTCTATAATAATTGTCAACTAATTAAAATATAGTATACAATATCAATATTTTTCATATTGATTGTGAAAGTATTATGTATTCTTCTATGGTGATAAGAAAGGGTATATAACATTATTTTATTAAAGAAAAACTTAGTTATATATATATATATATATATATATATATATATATATATATTTTTACGCATTCATTTAACACATAAGAAAGTTATATATTTTTAAAATTGATATAATATTTTTTTTAAGATTTATTTGGTTTGACATGGTTTCCCGCATCAAAAATTTGTACACACTCATAAAATATATACCCATCAAAGGATCATCTTTTCTGCATATACTTTCACATTTGAGATTGAGATTTCCAGAACCGAGAAGCAGCTGTAATAATAAATTTTCAAATAAAAATTAATCAGTAATCATACAAAGGTCATCTCCACCTTGTAAGAAAAAAAAATGTGCAATACAAACATTTTCTGAACTCCTAACATTTTTAATTAAGATTGGACTATAGAATCCCAATTATCTTGAACTTTAATAGTTTCTAATAAGCAGTTATATTTAGTATTATGAATAAATCCTTAGAATAGTGATATAAAATATATAGTGAGACCAATGATAATGTTAAATTGTGAAAGAGAGATTAGAAATTAATTATAGTTCTTCGTAAAAAAAAAAAAAAAAAAAATTTTTAAAAAAAAATAAAAAAAAAAAAAAAAAAAAAAAAAAAAAAAAAAAAAAAAATATAAAAAAAAATAAAAAAAAAA
>Ga0099825_1008080_pt1 | contig 12607 bp, 5 predicted proteins | sample SiratroredBW_FD_76838 | JGI IMG/M metagenome (GOLD analysis project Ga0099825, IMG submission 76838) | Root nodule microbial communities of legume samples collected from California, USA - Siratro red BW | ecosystem: Host-associated > Plants > Roots > Nodule | place: USA: California | collected...
TAAAAGTATTTTAGCTAAAAGCATTCTTTTGACGGAAAATAGTTTAAAATAATTGTAACATGCGTACCGACTCTCTTCAAATCATGATCCAGCATAACAAGGTTCCATGGGTTGTTAATTTATATTTTTGTTTTATCAATGATTGGTGTGATAAGGTAAAAATGTATATTACTTTGGCATCTCATCATTTGATTACGCGAACAATAACCCACTTTTAACTTCCGATGGAACATCTATCTTTTAATTTGATGATTAGTGAGTGAAATTAAAAGTCCTTAATCATTCTTTTCAACTCTCCATATAAAAGTCTAAAACAGGTCAATTTCCTTCGAACAAAAGGCAACAGATTCCTCGATTCCTTGTGTTTGAAAACCGATCATACGACAAAAGCTACAATGCTAAAAAGGCAATAAATAGTTCATCTCCCATCACATTCCAAACCTTAGATCGACACACTCACAATTTCACATACCAAACAAAAGATTGTGGACGCTGAAAGCAAACCTAAACTTTATTTTTTGTGCTTCTTTCCTTCACGTCGTGGACTATATTACCAAAACAAAAGAAAACGTGTAGCCATTATTATGCTGCCGAAGTCCTTGACCATAAGTGTTAATGCATGGTAGTGGCATTTTGATAATGAAAAAAAGAAAAAAAAAAAAAAACTTTTTGTAGCATAGTGCACTTTCTCTTTCCTAACTGGCCCGTACCGACTAAGAGACCTTCCGTACTCAGAAACCCTAGAAAACGACAAGCAAATAAATTGTGGGGTCAAATGATTTGGATAGCATGCATGCATTCATTGCCCTAGAAGTGACCTCACCCAAGAGCCATGCATATATGCATGCATTTGGGAGTTGAAAGAGATAATAGGAAAGTGTCTAGTGTCATCTCATTCTTATAAACTAAACAAATGATATGGTGAAACAATTGTGAAGAGATTGTGATGGGGCAAGATGAGGTATGGGCGAAAGTACACTCAATGATTTTATATTTGGAAGGTTGTTGGGTCAGGGGAATGAGGAGGAAAAATCCATGTGGGGAGGGGGGTGTTGAATTCATGAAATATATTCTTAAAATTTAAGATGGGTATATTAAATATCAAATTCCCTGTTTTGCTACAGGGAATGGATATAGAGTGAAACTTCCAAGAAAAAAATGTGGTAGCAGTGGGTAGTGTCAAATCAACAACCATATCCATAGTGACAGCCAGTGTTTGATAGCTGTTTTTTATATCATGCAATAATATATGTCTTATGGGGTCAACAACACCAACTTCATCTTCAATCTTCATCCACTGCCTTTAAGTGACCTTCGTATGCTACTTCGTACTACACCACACAATCCATTTGTTTATTTATTTTGAAATTATATCATCATCTTATGGTAGAAAATAGTGAGAGAGAAAGATTAGAAAACAATTAAAAGTTATTTTTGTTAGCGAAATTGCATTTTTGCAATTAAAAATGAATACAAAAGATTTATTTTTTCTAAAACTACACGACCTTAAGAAATTAACCTTTTAACTTTAAAATTTTGTTTTTTAAATTTAAGATGGATTTGTTATTTTTGTCATACATCCTTAAATAATAAGGACTTTCCCTTTTCCATATTCTCATCCTTTTTTTTTTTTTCCATTTGTCTTGAAATAATAGTGAGCATAGATACAAAAGGATGAAAAGACAAGATGATGCAAGGACATGATTTAATTCGAACTATCATCATATATGCTATTTTGGCAAAAAAAAAAAAATAAATCATGCACAGACAAGTCCCATTTCATCTTTTGGCATTTTTCTAGTGAACTATCGTTACTATCAGTATTTGAGCTTAAAATAGTCCCAGTTGAGTTCCACTTTCAGTTAAACAGATAATGACTGATCACAACAAAATCATAATGGGGTAAGGAATTTTGGTGGGAAAGATACGATTTAATTAGATTTAAGGTTGTTCAATTGGAATTTTGCTTCACGGGGAAGGGGGGAATGGATTCAAGAATATAATAAGTATTGAGAATTTGTTTGATGAGATGGTGGGGATGGGGTAAGTCCATGCACTGCAATAGTGCAACCTACAATTGTTTTGAACTTGTAGACAATTCTTTGTAAGTGTTTAACATGAAGGATGCTGGTTTTTGGGATGAAAGAGAGGATTAGAAGAGAATAATACATCCTTAGCCTAAAATGAGAAATGAGTCACCATGGAGAGATTGGATTTGATACACATGAATATTCTGTGTCAAGTAGATTAATTCTATGAGGACTAGTTTAAACTTTTAAGGATGTTATGAAACTATGTTTTTAAGAAGTAGTGTAAAATAACCAACTTCCAATCTCTCAATCATCAAAATGGGCTTTGAAAAAACATCAAAATTACTATTTACTCACAATTGATAAGTCTAGAGCGCAAAAACACTTCTATGTTTGCTAGCAAGTCCGTTAACGTACATAAAATTTAAATGCCAAACTTATACACTAATATTAAAAGCTAGCTATTACTTTTTATATAAGAATTTTTTGTAATTGACACGTAACTATTTAAGAATTATATTTTTATAAAATCTAACAGTGAATCAAATTAGGAAGAGTCAAAGTATAGTTCAAACTTGTTCGCAAAATCTAATTTCTTAAACTCGACCCTTCAAAAGTCACTTTGAAACAAATCAGATTGATAGAACAAAAAGGGCATGAACACCACTATTTTCAACCATAAACTTTATGGATTTATCTTGGTAGAAAAATGCATTACTTCTGAAGATTTTACATACCATCGAAGGATGAAACTTACGGACAAATGTAGTGAGTTACGTTCAGTCGTTGGCCCATGATAGGCAATCATATATGATTTAATATCTAGATTAAATATCAGAGAAAAATCTTTGTGGTCGTTACACTACATAAAGGTACAATAATAATAAATATGTACTGTCCCCAGTCTCCACAATGAGTGAATTGAAAGAACAGAACTTTCTTTTTCCTTTTGGAAGGTATCAGATATCAATGTTTTTACACTACTTATTATTTGGGGGAGGGAGGGATCCAATGGCTCAGAATATCCCTACAAAGGTTAGACATCGTTTTCCTATTGGGATAAGGAACTCAGTTCCCTCCATAATAAACTGGCGGCATTTAATGTGAAGCTTCGGTAAATGTACTCAAGGAACTTATAAGAGACTCGTACACCCGTATTCCGTTCATGAACACGGTATCTTTTAAGTGCTGCAAATGACAGTAAAGGGAGTTAAAAATATGTATATACTAGAGTAGTAGAGTTCATGTGGAATGAAATGACGAATGCAGAACAACGAAGAATTGAAAGAATGATTTAAACCTCGTTGTGATCATGAAGCAAGATGGGAGTATTTTTCATTGGGGAGAAACCAAGTACAGGAATTCCTTTCTGCCTGAGGAATCGCGCATCAGTTGTAGATCCAAGTATTTCAGGATTCGAAAGTTTCTCTCCAACAGATGTGATTGCTTGCTTGAAAACTGACCACCATGGATTGGAATCATTAGTTGCAGTCATTAACGGGCGTCCCAGGTAGTCTCTGATGGGTCCTTTCTCAATAATCTTCCAAATTTGGTTGCACAAAAAGCAAGACAAAAATAAATTACCGTCAAGAAATTAATGGCAAAGAAAATGGAGTTATGTTTCAACAACTGAGAACCAAGTGGCAATATAAAGGAATAGAATAAAACTACGTAGCATAAAGAAAAAGCTTACAACCTCTTGTACTATTCATGGTGTTCATTCTTCAATACTAAATGCCACTACAGAGTGGCTAAAGCAAGAAAATCCTATAGTAGCACAGAGAGTAAACGTGATGACAACAATTCTAAAGTTTAGACACCTTAGTATGTGTTTTGGTACTTGCTGTATAGTATTCCCAGCAACATTTCAATTTGCAGAGTTCTGGAACAACTTGAAGCTCATTTTGATTTATGCGGCCTCACCTCTTCAATGGCTCTGACATATTATTCTATTGTAACTGTTTTTCTATTATAGAAAAGTCTTCAGTATACAAGAACATAAGTTCATGGACAGTTTATTTCAAAAACATTTGTTAGGGGCTAAGTGTTAGGATCCATTTGCAAGGCCTTGGACTGTCCAACTATATACCTAGCTTTTGTGATAAAGCATGGGCTTTGGATTATCAGACTACAGTGGCTGGCTCTTGTAGTGTGGTTCTTCCAACATTTTTATTAACTGGTATAAGAGTTTTGCACAATGCGTATTAATTGTAAACAAGCGATGCCACAGTACAATGCTCATTCGAGACTAGTCAAAGGGTTAGGCACATAGCTAACTTAAGCTGTAACTATGAGATGGGACGATAAGACCCAATTGCAATATGGGACTTCCCCTACATTAGAAGTATGGGAGTGGGATTTATACATAAAGCCTTGGACTCTACAACTATAATAGGTAGCTTTTATGATGGAACTCTCTTATGGTTCTTATCATTGAGTTTTATAGTTGATACATCCAAATGAAAATATAAAATCTACCAGAGGATACCATATATCTAATAGAAACAAGGCCCCTTGTCTATACTTTGTTACCATTCATCATGAAGTTAGTGGGCCCTATCTTATGAGGGATCCTTGTATAGCCTTTAAGACCTCTACGGCAAAAATCACCACAGAAAATGAGGATTTCATACATTGAATGTAATTCCATTGGCACAAGAACTCCAAATCTAGTTCATATCTACAATATCCCTTTCCATCGAATTAAAGAGTCTTCCAAGATACTGTGTTCACTTGCTTGTTAGCCTAAGATTTTTCTGGTTGCAGTTCCTTGTGACCCTTTCGTATGCATAACACAGTTCTTAATCACTAATCTTCAACTTTTAGTACATGTATTATCTTCCATTTTTTACCCAAGAGAATCATAATAAAGGAGTGCATTCTAGGATATGAACCAATGGAATTTTCCGTTCAGTAATCACTAGATGCCAAATTTTGAGCCTTAGATATTTTTCTCAAGGCTGACTTCTTGATATATAATAGCTCTAAAAAATAAAGAATTGAAATTGAAAAACTATATATTTATATTATGAAATTCTTTGGCAATTTTGTTATTTTATGACTTATGAAAGTGTTTTGGCACAGTTATTTTCTATCTTGTGTTTTATATATTTTTAATTCTAATTATTATTAGTACAGGTTGAAGTTAATGCATAGCAATCAATACTAAGCGATTATATATCAAAGATAGTGAACTGAATTAAGTATAGCATCCATGGCACCAACCTAGAAAGTCCAGTACCGTAAACATTGGTATGGGGAATGGCCCATACATAATGCCCTCAAATAACAAAGGGAGGAAGGAGCCATTTTCTAATGAGGAAGGGTACAAGTGTAATCAACACTAACTCCGAAAGAAGTCATGTATAAAGATAACAAGAGATAAAATGGAAAGATCTCTGTGATATTATGAACTTGTATAAGATTTAAGGAAAAGAAAACTATCGTAGAGATAGTGTTACTGAGAAAAAACTAGTAACAGAGAATATGAACCAACCACAATGAGGAAGAAGAAAGAGAATAAATCCATCCACATCTCCCCCATAACCGTAAAGGATCATATACTATTTTTCTCTCCAAATGTAGTTGAGAAGTGAGTTTGTTATTTTGATACTCTCACTCACCCTCCTTTCCGCATCACATGAATCTTTTGCCAACAGGTCCACTACCTCACTATCCCATGTGCAACTTCTTGTTTTTCCTCATTTGCCCTCTGCTCATCTCCACTCATGACAGAAGGTTAGTGTAATTATACTTTTTAAGGATTGAAATTTACATCTATATTGTTACCTCAGAAAATTTCCTCTCGCCACAATCTTTATTTAAAAATTATAAGGATTAGAAGATTTGGAAAAAACAAATATTCTAAATAATTATACTATTGAAACACATAACAGGGTTTGTGTTACATTAAGTTACAACTTATGAAGTACATATACGACACGGGGGACACGGTTAAACTGAAAATTATAAGGCACGGCAATATATATATATAGTTATGAATTTATTAAAATATATTAATATAGTTTATAATGTGAAAAAATGAAAAGAGAAACTTTTATAAAAAAATCTAACAAAAGATACAACTTCTACATTTCATCTTTATTGAAAAATACAACTTCTAATTCTAGTTCATCAAGAGATAAGTTGGCGATTTCAAAAATTTTATTATCATTCAATCAAAAGTTATCTCCTCCAATATCCCACAATTTAGTTTCCTCTTCTTTGTATTTTGAGGAATTTATTGAGAGAAGACGAAGATTACTATGAACATATACTAGACCTTCCGCCCTTTTAGGTATCATCTTATTTCTTTTCAAAAAATATATAAAAGAGTAAGTACTCCAATTCCTTTCACAACAAGAAGAAAAACATGGTTGTTCAAGTAGCTTAAAAGCTATTTTCTAAAGTATTGGTTCATGAGCTCCATGACAAATCCATCATGTTTTTGCATCCATTTTACCTCTATCTCTTGAAGAGTCAACATCCGCAAAATCTTCTCGTTAATTTGAAAAGTTTGCAAATTCTATATTTACTTCTCTCTTTACATTTGGATCATCAAAGTATCTTATAAAACATTTATTCCTTTTATGAGTAAGTTCGACATCGTGATGTGGAGCAAGTTTTTTTTAATCTTCACCTAACCACTATGAAGCTCTGACACATTGGTGAGTAGCTGTTTTCCCACGTCACCGACACTGACACGCGACGGAGGCGTGTACGACATGACACTGCGTTAGACACAGATTATTGGGCCGGACACAACCCTTGTTATCAATTGCGCCGAGAAGACACAACAGTGAAGCGAAAAAGACACGAATCGCATTAAATATGAAAACAAAACAGACAAATCTTCAAGTACCAAATATTCAAAAAACATATAACATTATATATGAAATCAAAACAGACAAATATTCAAATATCATTCATAACTTATAAATTTGGTTAAGAATACCTAAAGAAATCGAAAAGAGAAGAAGCTTCCTGTAGAAGACCAAGAAACCAAGAAAAAGGAGAAGCTGTGGAAGAAGAATAAGATGTGGAAGAACGGAAAAGAAAGAATAAGTTGTAAGCTGTGTGTAGAAGTATATGGAAAGAAAGGATACGTAAACAAAAAGGTAAAGTTTTTTAATTATAATTAAATAATATTAAAACAATATTATAATATAATATACATTTTAAATTTTTTATAATCATTATTAATATAATTATTTATATTAAAAAATATATTAAAAAATATATTTTATAATTTTATCATTTTTTTAATTATTATTATTTATTTAAATTTAAAATTTGAATAATATTTTTTTAATTTATGTTTTTTCAATTTAATATCTAAATATAATTTTTTATATAATATATAATTAAGTTATATTTAACTTTTTTATTATATAGGAGATTAAGATGAATATATCCAATCAAGCTATAAAAGAAGATGAAAGAAAAACTTTGTGGAGATATGTTTCAAAATTAGGAAAAACTCTTGGTGGTGGAAATCATATGATCAAATGTAGTTTGTGATTTTTATTACACTAAAGTAGGAACGGAGGAGTTAGAATTTGTCCAAAAGTGACAGCATCAAAGCTCATTAAGACAACGAGAAAAATGTTACTCTATCACCTATACTTATGAAGGAACATTTTTTTTGTTTGAAATCTCTATTTTCAATGTTGCCTGTTGTCTAATTTTTTAAACTTAATCAACTTTGTCGCAGTCAAGTTTGGACAAATTCTAACTCCTCCTTTAATTTTTAATAAATGAACTTATACTCTAATATAAATGAAAAATCACATAAATTGCATTTGATCGTACAATGGTTTTGTTTCATCTTCTTCTATAGCTTAATTAGATATATTTATCTTAATCTCCTATATAATAAATAAATTAAATATAACTTAACTATATTATACTACCCACCTTTTAAGTCTATTTTCGAAAATATACTACTACCATACAACTCATCTATCAAGTCATCTAGTCAGAGGGGATGTCTAGGTAGTGATATTGTTTATAGCTTTACAATCCGTACACATATGCAAAGTCCCATCTTTCTTAGGTACTAATATTGCAAGCATTGCACTGAGCTCATGCTTTCTCTAACTTAGCCTTTATCCATGAGTCCTTCCACTTAACTTTGGATCTCCTTTGTCTATTTAAGGTTACTTTTATAGTCAAGCCTTGTTAGGCAATGATACTCCAAGAATGAGGTCTATTTGATGTTGTTTAATGCCTTTTAAGGGAGCATGTCCCTTCGATGGATCTTGAAAAATGTCCTTATATTCCTCTAAGAGTTTTTCCATGCCTAAAGAAGGTGAAGGGGAAGTTGAGAAAACAAAGAACAAACAATAGTGGGTAAAAGAAGATACAAGGGCTTATGAGTTAGTTTTACCCTTTCAACTTCCTTGGATGAAGCCATAAGTGTCTCCTTGCCTTAATCTCCTTTGGATTTGTTTTGGGAAGGTGTCTTTTCACTTCCCCTTGCTTGCCTCATCACCATTTGATCTCTTCTCACTTCTTGGGAGTGAAAGGCTTAAGGAAGTATTTCTTACCTCCATGCTCAAATGTGAACTTGTTGGTTAGACCATCACGATTTACATGTTTATCATATTGTCATGGCCTTCTGAACAATACATGACTTGCTTCCACTGATACCACATCACAAAGCACTTCATCTTTATAGTTACCAGTGCTAAAACTTATAAGGACTTGCTTGTTAACAATATTTCTCCATCATTATTCAACCATTGCAGTTGGTAAGGTTTTGGATGAGGAATGGTGGGGTGTTAAGTTTTCCCACCATCCTTTCACTTGTTATATTAGTACAACTTCCTCAATCAATTATAAGTATGCAAACCTTGTTGCTAATAAGGCATCTAGAGTGAAAAATGTTTTCTCTTAGAGAATATAACTCACAAAGAGATTTTCGATCAATATTCAAGTGTTTTTACAAAGAACAAAGGCCTACTTATATAGGCAAGGAAAATCGGCCAAGAAGAGGAAAAGACAAGAAGATTGAGTTGCCTTTGCTAATCCGAGAGTTAGCTTCCTTAAACATGATTAACACATAGCAATTTCTTGAAATTAGAGAGTGCACATAGATAGTTCCTTGAATATGGGAAAACTAATGATGACTCTTTCAAGAGTCAAATGAATAGTGCCTATCTTACTCTCCAAAAGGCACAAGATGACTCTTAAAAGCTTGAAAGGTCAAGTGAAAAAGTCCAACTACCCATGTACATTTAAAAGTGACATGTTTAAGTTAGAAAACTCTCCAAAAGACACTCCTAACTCTCAAGTTCGACCAACATTCTCTCAAGTTCTAAAACTCAAGTTTCAAGCTTCTCTCAAGTTTCGTTAGAGTCTAGAATACTCTAAGTAAACAAAGTTAACAAGGAATGCATTAGAATATGAGGAATCTACAAGTCTACATTTCTCTTCCATAGCTTGGAGTCTCCCTTTTGTAACTCTTCCTCGAAATCTTCTCTTTATCTTATCTTCTTTAGTTGTTCTTGTCAAGCTTCTTGTATTTATTCCTCGTCTCCTTTCTTCTATTTTCAGCAAGTTCTTCCTCATCCTTTTTTATATAACTTTAGAGCCTATTATTTCTTAACTTGCAAGAGAAAAGGATTATTATTGTAATACAAATGTCATAAAAGAGTTCAATCTTTAATACAAGCATAGAAAAGATGCTTGAATACAAACCTTTTCAAACTTTTATATAGAAACACAATCCTACCTAGGGTGTTATTACCCAGTATTTTGAAGATTAGCTAGCAATGATAAACAGTCATGCTATACTGATAACTCTATCTTTATACGTCATTTTGACGGACCTAGTATCATAGACGTAAAATGAAGAGTTATATAGCAGCCAAAAGGAATGGAATGAGTCTGTTTACTTCTACTCCATTTCGTGTTTCCAATTTTCAATTACAATATTATCATATTGTTTTCAAAGATTTGAGCAGAAAGTAGAGAAAACAAAAATAAATGCTTTCAATCTTCATATGCAAATCTTTGAAAACAGAGAGATTGAAAATGAAAACTGAAAACTGAAAGTAACTAAAAGGAAGAAATAATAGAGAATAAAATCAAAGGTAAACAAGCCTTGAATATGAAGCAAATGTTTTCATCTTCTCCATTATGCAAAACAATACAACACTACAGCACCAAAACTATGTCTTTGTACCCAAGCAAGGGAAATCCAAATTCAGACCAGAACAAAGCATCAGTACACAAGCAAGGGATCCAAATTCCTACTCGAACAAAAACTACAGAGAATGACAACATACAAACTGGCAATGATGTGTCTGTTTTCAATGGAATTAATTGCTGGAATATTAATTGTTAGAATATTACTGGCAGAATATCTGCATCATTAGCAACATATCTGATCTATTAGCCTACCAAAATTTGTGAGATTGTACAATTGTAATTACATAATTATCTTCGTAGTTAACATTTATAGCAATTTAACTATTGTTTAGGGCTGAAAATCAACTTTGTATTACGCTGTTTATATCAAAATTCTCCAGCAGAAAAAGGGACACTTTTGACCTACATTTTCTTTGGTTTAACATCTGTTTTCCCGTTTGAACGATAATCAACACATCTTTCCCACTTTTCCAAAAGCACAAATGTAGAAGGAACTAAGATTGTGGATTGTCGTTCAGTAAGAAGCAACTAAATATCAAACAAACTAGTTGATACCTGAAAACTAACAGAAGCATTGCCCTTAAAATTATATTAAACTTAAGTGGCTACAAACAAAAATCAGGATCTTTGCCTTGCAGCCTACTTTGGTAAGAAGGATAATGACTCATTAGTCCAATCCTAGTGAATCAACTCCTGTTTCGAATTAAAGCCAATTTTCTTCACCATGTTTGTTTCATTTTTCCAACTTGCTTCCCAATCAAGCAAAGATCCAAAAGGTCAAATAGATTTCTTTTCATGAAAAATCTCACCTCATACGACATATTCCTAAAAGCCGGCGCCCACTCATGTGCAATTCTCCTCCTAATCTCATCCGGGTCCGTTGTCGGCAACAGCCTGAGATCAAAACCAGCCTCCGCCTCCGAAGGTTGCACGTTCATCGCAAACCCCTGCACAAAAGCACATCATTCATTCCAAAACCATGTTCAATCAAATCAAAACCAACCCAGACCAAGCAATCCCAAACTCACATCATCAGAAACAACGCCAGCCTTAAGATAAACCGGATTCACCGCCACAACCTCCGCGTTCAACGCTTTCCCAGCCTTAATCACCGCAAACTGGCTCTCCCTAAACCTACTCACAACCTCCACACTCTCCATCAGATTCTCCATCGCATTTCCATCGTACATCCTCGCCCCGTGCCCGGGCGCTCCCTTCGCCCGGATCTTCACGTTCCACGGAACCCTATCCGCGTAGAAAACCCTAAATTCGTCGCCGGGCGAGGCCTGCCCCTCGTCGAGCGCGAAGCCAACGTTGAGCCGGAGGAACTCATCGGACTCGACGAACTTGGCGGCCCCGTTCAAGCCGCCTACCTCTTCCTCGGGGACGAGGGAGATGTGGACGGAGCGCAGAGGGGAGAAGGCGCGGGCCTTGAGGTTGCGGATGGCCTCGAGGTACTGGACGGCGATGCATTTGTCGTCCTGAGCGCCGCGAGCGAACACTTTGCCGTCGGAGGTGCGGTGGGCGGAGAAGGGAGGGTGGAGCCACTTGGCGGGCTCGGCGGGGACGGAGTCGAGGTGGGAGTTGAGGAGGATAGAGGGGAGGGAGGGGTTTGAGCCGGGCCAGGTGAGGAGGAGGAGGGGCTTGCCTGGGACGAACTCGATGGTTTTGGAGGCCAGGCCCAAGGAATGGGCCTGGGCTTTGAGGAAGGAGACTGCGGAGTAGTAGTCAGGGGTGGGGTGGGCCGTGTTGATGCGTAGGTAACGCTGGAAGCGCGTGATGGGACTGTCTTCTTCTTCTTGGTGACTTTGGGTTGCCGTTGCGGTGTGGAGGAGCGAGGAGAAGAGGAGCATTAAATGGAACAGTGAGAAAGCGATAACGCTACAGTGAAAGTGTGGAGTAGCCATTGAAATGGGACAAAGCTAGTCAACTCAGTTCCACTGACTCACTGAGTACCTTACAATGAAGTACTCCTATAACTCAATGCTCACCATACATATCTTAGAAATCGAATATTGACTGTTTATGTATGTTACAGGTAATATTATTTTAATAAGATATAATATTTTATTACAAAAAATAATTGTAATATTTATCAAAGAATATTTATCCTTCTTATTCGGATCCTTTTCATTTTTCCAAGCCATTTGAGACCTTCCTTATTACCCATTAAACCTTTCCACTCATCATACATATCATAGATCTCAGGTTTAACAAGGAGTCACACGAGGGAGGAAATAGCTGGACTATTAGATCCCTTACTTACATCTTATTTGGATCTATTGCACATGTACTGTTCAAATAGGGAGAAAGAAGGAGAATATAAAAGACGAAATATATATATATATATATATATATATATATATATATGATATAAAAGATATATATAAATAAATATGTTATATTAAAGATATAAAAATATA
>Ga0099825_1008083_pt1 | contig 12600 bp, 9 predicted proteins | sample SiratroredBW_FD_76838 | JGI IMG/M metagenome (GOLD analysis project Ga0099825, IMG submission 76838) | Root nodule microbial communities of legume samples collected from California, USA - Siratro red BW | ecosystem: Host-associated > Plants > Roots > Nodule | place: USA: California | collected...
AAATTTTTTTTTTTTTTTTTTTTTTATTTTTTTTTAACCAATTTTATAACCCTCATTTAGGGTAGTAAACCTTTTCCAATTTTTTTTTTTTTTTTTTTTTTTTTTTTTCTGCTCAAGAGTCTCAAACTTGAAATCTTGGTTCGAACCAGGACCGTAGCCTCTCAGACCAACATGTGTGAAATGTGTTTTGATTTTCAGAACAAAATTTATTGTAGCACTTTGTTAAAATGAGCTATAATGCTGAAAGTTTGGTGCAGTTTGTTGAAACTGAGATGGCATTAAAGATAGATCCCAATATAATCAACTTGATGGGCGGCTTTGTACCTATGGAAATGGTGGTAAAAGGTAAGTCCATAAATTTCATTGTTCTCTCACGCCGCTTGAGCAAAAGAGGGTGGGTGCATTGTTCCTTAACTTCGTAGCTTCCTAAACCACATATTTGTAGCTACTGCATTGCATGCACATCTCTTAAATAATTTAACATGCTTAAGTTAATCATTTCTATTAAACATATCTAGAAATTATCTCACATCATTAGTATTGTATCTAACTATTTTATAGGTATCTTGGACAGTATTTTGAGAGTAAATTCTGCTTTGTGTTAAATTTTTTTATTCTTAACTGACTATAATAGTCAGCCTAGTACTAATATAATTAAGGGTTAGTGCTTTGTATTTTTGTATCATATCAATATACAAAAGACAATAATATTATTACAAGTCTCTGTTTTCTATTTTCTTCTTTCTCTACTTAAAATCCTAACTTCAAAACATGGCATCAAAGCAATGCTATTTTTTATGACTAGAGCTGTCCCTATTCCACGTTATCAATTTCTGTGTTAAGATTGGCCAGTACTGGAAATTGCACCACCATCAAAGTGACCATGTGCCAGAGCACTATCTCAGGCTCCTAGCAATCTTTCAGATTCTATTGATAATTCAGGGCACATTCAACAATGTTTCTGGCTGTTCTTTCTTCCATTTGACATGCTATATTTTCTTCTTTCTAGATTTGCCCACACATTGTCCAACCAGTTGCTAAAATTTGTTCAGCCAACCTTTCAAAAGTGCATTCTACCCTTTAGGCTACACTTGTCCTTTTGTGATTAGTGATCACATATGATGTGTTTTCTCTCCATCAAGTATTGATGAATCATTGTGTTTGTGGTACATATATCTGGTCTGTTGTTGCTTTGGTTACTTTCTTTCCCTCCAATGCCAACGCATTTAGGGGAGAGTAAGATATTGAAGTACTAATACAATTATTTAAAAAAATATGAGGTAGGAAACATTTAAGATATATATTTAGAAATGTATAAAAGTTCATAAAACATAATAAATATATAATTGCTATTCTTTAAATCATGATCATCATAAATTACTTTCTATTATTTATGTTAGATATATTGTGTAAAATAAAACAAAAAGAGTCATAAGATTAATCTCTTGTGCGTATTGAGCATATAGGGTTATGTATTTATAAATAAGAAAAATGCAAAAGACGTGGGCTAAGCCCATTATATCTAACACTCCCTTAAAGTTGGTGCGTATAAATTGTACTAAGCTTATTACAAGTATAATCAATTCTTATTAGTGAAAATATTTTCTAATTGATCATTTGAATTAATAAATTTAGTCTTGATATCTCCAAATATTATATTTTCTCAAATAAAATGGCAATCAATCTCATTGTGTTTGGTCTTTTTGTGAAAGACAGAATTTGAACTAATATGAAGAGCAACCTGATTGTCACATATAAGTGTCACTTGAGTGACTTCTCCAAATTGCAATTCTTTAAGCAACTATTTAAGCTAAATAAACTCATAAGTAGTTTAGGCCATAGCCCTATATTCTGTTTTCTTACTTGATCTCACTACAACATTTTGTTTCTTGCTTTTCAAAGAGATCAAATTATCATCAATGGAGATATAATATCCGGAAGTGGATCTCCTTTTAGAAGGAGATCCAGACCAATCAACATCTGAATAACATACAAGTTTAGTATGATTATTGTATCCATATAACAAACCTTTTTCTAGGTGAACCTTTAATGTATTTCAATATATGAATGACCGTATTTCAATGATCTACACATAGAGAATTAAGAAATTTACTCACCACAATAACTGTAAAGGAAATGTCAGGACAAGTAACTATATGACTGTTCAACTTTCTAACTGATCTTCTATGCTTCTTAGGATTTGTGAGAGGCTCCCTCTGATTAGGCAGGAGTTTGGCTTTGAGATCCATATGTGTGTCAACAGATTTTGAATTCATTAACGCATTTTCTTCCAAAATATCCAATGCATTCTTTCTTTGAGAGACGGAGAATTCATAACTGAACCAACATGTATAGATGTCCATAGGTGATAAAGATCATGTGACTCATATTCAATGCCAGTCATTCCTCTCGAACTTCGGTATTGTATACAAATTGAATCTTTGGTGAACAAGATAATTAATCAAGGGAATGAGTGAGATGACTAATGGATAACAAGTCAAATGGAGACCCAAGGACATAAAGAACATTGTCAATAGATAAAGAAGGAAGAAGATGAATAGTACCAATACCATGTGATGGGACCCTAGAACCATTGACCATAGTAACAAAAGGTACATAACCCAAACTAGACAAAGAAGAGAAAAAAATGTTACTAGTAATGTGATCTGTGGCACTTGAGTTTAAAACCCAAGGACTAAGAGAACTGGAGTGAGTGAGGCCAGCAAAAGATGTACATGTGTCTACAACATAAGCAATGGAACTAGTAATGATCCTCCATTTGAGAAATTCATTGAAAATAATATGCTGTCTTGAAGTATCAGATGAAGTAAGACCTGTAGTAGACGGTTGGGAGAGAGTAGTTTATACAAATTGAGCAGATTGAAGAGAATGACCATGTAAGGCATAATACCTGTCAATTTTGTAACCTAGCCTATGACAATGTTTACACTTATGATGCCCTTTGCCAGACTTGCAAGGGCAATTATGATCATTACACTGAGATACCAAAGCAAAAGAATCATCAAAGGTGATAAAGCAAGTATTTCAGTGGTTGACTTACCTGACACACGCAATAGGGTAAAACAAGTGGAAGTAAAGGTAGGCACGACTGGGGATCCAAAATCTAATTACGGACATGGGAATAATCATAAGGAAGTTCATATAATACTAGTACTATGAAAAATTTGATCGTTACTTTAATTCTTGAAAAGAAGTGGAGGTAGGAGGCAATAACTCATTGAAGTTGTGAAGAAGAGCATGAATTATACCCAGATATTTAGTCATTCTACCATTAAGACATCTGGGTGCGACAATATTGAGGAGATTTGGACAAACACCATAAAAACGTTAAGTATCATAGGTGTACTATAATTTTGCCTATTCCCAAACTTCTGATCATGTCTCATAAGCATGAAATATTTGTTTTAGTGATGAGTAAATATAGACTTGATAATTGAGTATGAATTTTCAATCAACGAGAAACCATATTTTTAGCAATAGTGACCACATTCTGGGTAAGATGATCAATATGAGTCTCTGATTCTTAAGCAATAGTTTAATATTTGATGCCAAAGTATCATAATTAGTTCAATCCAATTTGACAATAGATAAATGTACATGAACATAATTTGTATAGATAGACGGATTAAACATAGTGGTAGCAGAAGAGGTTATAAATGAAGAGGAGAGAGATAAACCCTAAAAACCAAACCAACTTCAATCAAGGTGATAGTCGTAGATCCAGAAAGAGGATGACAAGGCGATTCTAACATTGAATGTCAGAGACAAGGTCTGACACGCCACCACACATGGCAAAGTGATGATGGTGATGAAGCTTGTAGGGGTGTGTGTAGGCACGTTGGAGCTCCGATCCCTGCAATCTTTACAGCATGGTGGTCATTTGGCCTAGACGATTTGAACGGAGGTGTTGTTGAACCAAATAGCGGTGGTGGCGGCAGAAGATTAACACCAGTGAATAGTGGGTTCACCAGGAAGGCAAATATTTAACCTAGTTCTAGATACCATGTAAAATAAAATAAAGAGGCATAAGATTAATCCTTTGTGTGTATTGAACACATAGGGTTATGTATTTATAAATAAGAAAAATGCAATAGACATGGGTTAGGCCCGTTACATCTAACATATTTTATATACATCTTTATGCAATGTTAAGCTACACTATATTATGCATGTGTGTGTATTCGTGTGTCTCAATTCAGAAGTTAGTTTTTGGGACTGAGTTAGTCTCAATTCCATATTATAAGATGATATTAGAGCCTTTTTGAAAATTTGTTTTTAATATTTTTCATAAAGGAGCAATTCCTCTTAAATAGAATACAAATACTTAATAACTGAAATCCTAATTTATGATGGATATAATTTATCCCTACAATTCAAGATCATTGATCCTATACCATAAATATAAAAATATCGCTAGCCTATTATTCCTCCTAATTATGGAATGTAATTAAATCTCCTAATTATAGAAGGAAATATTAACTGCAACATAAATCAAGGGATTCTGCCACTGCCCCTCAAGTTGGTCCCTCAAGTTGGTGAGTGGATGTCATCCATTCCTAACTTGTCAACAATAGATTGAAATGTAGCACTCACTTAGTCCTTTTATCAATACATTGCTAGTTGATTTCCAAAGGGTACAAATGGTGCATATATTGTCCTATTATTCAATTTCTCCTTATGAAGTGTTTGTCTACTTCCACATGCTTAGTTATATCACATTGCACCGGTTATGCACAACATTTATTGCTGACTTGATTTCACAATACAGTCTTATAGGCTTATTCCGATCAATCTTCAGGTCTTCTAAAATTATCCTTAACCATAGCATTTTACAATTCCCTAAAGCCATGACTCTAAACTCAGTTTTTGCTCTTAATCTTGCCACAACATTTTGTATCTTGCTTCTCTAAGTGACTAAATGTCCTCCAAGAAAAGTGCAATATCCAGAGTTAGATCCTTTGTCGTCTATAGAACCTATCTAGTCTGTGTCTGTAAGCTTCTAAGATCATCTCATTCCCCTTTGTAAATAGAATTCCTTTTCTAGAATTTCCTTTCAAGTGTTGTAGAATGCGATAAACAACTTTGAAACGAGTCTCCTTAGGATTGTGCATGAACTAACTTACAACCCCTACAACATAGACAATGTCGACCTAATGTGAGCCAAGTAGATCAATTTCTTGACTAGACTTTGATAGGATTGTCTATCCACAACTACATCTTTAATTGATTCACCAAGTTTGGGATTGTGTTCATATGTGTCTCTACTGGTTTACATCCTAATTTTCCAGTTTCAAGCAATAAATCTGACACATTTTTGTTGGGAGATGAAAATACCATGATGGGAATGAGCCAGTTCAATACCAAATAAATATTTCAATTTGACTAACTCCTTAATTTCAAATTCTGTTATTAGACATTCTTTAAAGCTTCCAGTCTTACCGATCATTTCCTGGTACAACTATATCATCTACATAGACAATTAGTGTAGTAACTTCCCTTGAAGCTGAATGCTTAATAAACTGTGCATGGTCACCTTGGCTTTGCTTGTACTATGTGATCTTCATTATAGTAGTAAACCTACCAAACCATGCTCTAGGAGACTATTTCAACCCATAGAGTGCCTTCCTTAGTTTACACACTTTTCCCTCCCCGGCTTTAAACCCAGATGGGACCTCCATGTATATTTCTTACTCAAGATTGCCATCTAGAAAGACATTTAGAGACAATAAAAATTTAATAGTATTCATTTTTGCAATAATAGGTGAAAAAGTTTTAAGATAGTCAATTATACATTTCTAATGTCCCATCTGCCTTGTATTTAACACTGAGTACCCACCTACATCCAACAAGATTATGCCCTTTTAGTAAATCACCAACTCCCAAGTTTTCTTCATTTCTAGAGCAACCATTTCAACCTTCATAACATTTTTCCAGCCCTTACTATTTTATGCCTCATCCATAGTTATTGGAATAGTGACAGTATTTAAATGACCAAGAAAACTTTTGTGACTATTGGATAGTTTGTCATGAGACACAAAGTGTGACAATGGGTACCTTGGCTTTTGAGTACGTACTCTAACACCTTTCCTTATTGCAATTGGAAGATCGTGAACTTCAATGGTTGCATATTTTGTTCTTCGTTAATGTCAGGTATTTTAGGTATAGGTTTATATTTAAGGACTTGTGGTGGTTGAATAATAGACCTTCTCCTTTGTAAGTATACTTGCAGTGGATAGATAACCCTTTGAGTTTGTTCTCTAGTCATCTTTGGTCTTGAAACAGAAGGAAAATGAATAGGAGAAGGAATAGGACTAAACTCAGTAGATGTCGAAGTATTAGATTCAATAAGTGGTGGAGTATTAATGAGACTTAATTTTGGGAAAATGAGGTTTTCATTAAGAATGAATTATCCTTATCTTCAATACATGAGCTTTTCCCCTGAAGATAAGGTTGAAAATATTGTGTATTTTCATCAAAAGTGACATCACGAGACACAATGAATTATTTTGTTGGAGAGTGATAACATTTGTGTCCCTTTTGGGTAGGTGAGTAACTAATAAATATGCACTTAATAGCTTGAAAACCAAGTTTTCCCTGTGAATAGAATGAACATGGACAAAGGATAAACAACCAATGATTCGAGGTATAAGATGATTTGTTCTCCTAAAGTCCTAGAAAATTTGGAGAGTAGTTGAATAAAACTGTTATTGTTTAATGTTTTGGAGGGTAGATGATTGACCAAATAGGTGGCATTAAGGACAACTTCCCCCAAATACTCTTCTGGTACATTTTTATGGAGAAGAGGGGCTCGAGCTACATTTATGAGATGCCCAATTTTTCGTTTTGCCAACCCATTTGGTTGTGGGGTGTTCATACAAGAATATTCATGAATTGTCCTTCGTTCACTGAAGAAGGAGGATACTATTTGGTTGAAAATATCTTTGGCATTATCTGAATGGACTCTTTCAATGGTTGTCTCAAACTGATTTTTAATCATTTGGATGAAGTTTTTAAAAACTTGGCTTACTTCACTTTTTTGTTTCAAGAGAAACACTCATGTCTCTCGAGTGCAATCAATGAATATGACAAACCAATGATCCGCATATAGGTTAGGAATACTGGAGGTCCCCATACATAATTTTCTATTAATGCAAAGGGAATAGTCATATTTTTATTACTAGAGGGAAAGTCAACACGCTTGTGCTTTGCAAATTCACTAGCATCACAATGAAACATTTGTTTGTCAACTTTTTGAAATAAATGAGGGAACATAATTTCTAGGGTATTGAATGATGGATAACCTAGATGAAGGTTGTATAACCAAATTTTTCCTTTATTGGGAAGAGTTGTTTCTGACATCAAAGACAAACGAATTTGACTCAGTTCTACACATTCTGTTACCCTCTGGAAGGTAGAGCCCATTGTCTTCCGTAGCAAGTCCAATCACCTTCCCTGTTCCCTGATCTTGAAATTGGCAGGTTGTAGGATTAAAAAACACCAAACAGTGTAAATCCATTGTAAGCTTGTGAACAAAAATCAAATTGGCAGATAATTTGAGCACATGCAAAACATCATTCAGGTTTATCATAATTCTCCTTTTCCAGTAACTGTAATGAAAGTTCGATATGCAATTGCAGTTTTTGTTGCTTGGACAGGACCTATAAGATATGAACCCGGTAGATGATTGAGTCATATGATTTGTGGCTCTAGAATCAACTACCCAGACACCTTCTGTAGTGGAATTTAAGGGATTGAGTGGACAAGAATAAGGAATATAACCTGCGAAGGCTAAGGAGCAATTACATGAGTTTGCAGGTTCTGTTAATGTGTCCAGTAATCCCTTTAATTTTAGAATTTCCTCTGTGCTAAACTCTACGGTGGGTCGAGTTTTCTGAGTATTGGACATTTTTGTAATTAAATCTCCTAACTGTAATTAAAATTGTTCAAGGAAATAATAACTACAACATAAGTCATGGGATTCTGACAGAGCCTATTCCTGATTATTGTTGAACATATAGTGCCACTTGTTATTGGACAATTATCAAACTACACACACACGTCTAGTTTAGCAACTTTCCATTAGATATACCTAATCTTTGACATGAGTTTGTGTTAACATTGACTAGTGATATGACTATTAGTGTAATTAAGTGAGAAGGGGGAGAGCAAAATTAACTAGTTTTTGGGGTTGATTTAGGCTTAATCCCAAATTATTATAATCTATTTCTTTGTTTGACAAGAGTTTAAGTTTCTTCTAAAAATATTATTAGGGTTTAGTGCTATATACTTTGTATCTATCTACAATTCTATTTTTGTTTGAAAATTGTGCTGTTAATAACATTTGGTCGATATTTCATGCATGTTATGAGATTGTCAATTGAGTTGATAATATTGATAGTCATTGTTTCTAATGTACACATAAATTTTGATATGAAAGCATTTTAACCTCTCAAGGTGCTTTTGAGCTCATTACGGATGAGAGTAAAGCTGGTCATTGCCTATGGATTACAAATCGTCGGGGTTTAGAGTACTGGCCCACAGCAACTGAAGAAGCAAAGTACTTAGTACGTTCCTCTCTTTTCAAGAGAAGATCCGATTTCAAAGCTCCATCAATTAAACTTCCTGAGAGTTTTGAGAAAATGTGCGTATTTGAACTCTGTCTATCTCTTTATACATGCCACTGGAAAATGTTTATTTTCTATTTCCATATTGTTAGAAAGGGTGCATTTAACCTTCTAATTGACGGATCAGATGACCATTTATTCTTCCAATTTAATTAATTTAAAGATGCTTTATTGCTTGCAGAGTTGTCCACACCTTGACTCATAACTTTCGGAATGCAACAAGCATAGTGAGAACACCCCTGATATTACCTATCAAGCCGAAGCATGTTCTCGTTAAGATAATTTATGCTGGTGTGAATGCTAGTGATGTAAGTTACTGTATCTTTCTAAGAGGACTTGTGCATGCATATTGTTGAGTTATTTTCTTTGTCAATTGTCTCTTTTAAGAGATGTTCATGCCCTAACTTGCTGAAGAACAGCCTCGATTTTGGAAAAAGATAACCTTCACTGTTGAACTAGTAGACTGAAGAATTAGGCATTAGCTCAACGCATACATGTTCATGTCAGAAACTGCACGGCTTACCATAAAATACACACTAATCTAATGCGCTTTTGATTTTTCTGTACATCTAGAATAAGACACTACACTAATTTGGGATTACTGACTCAAAACAAGGCACTATTTATTTACTGTTCAAGTATGTTACAACTCTTCAAGTATGTTCAAGTATGTAAAAACATCATTAATTTATCATGTTTGATCGGTGTGATCTTGGATAAAACTTGTGGAGTCTCATGATATCAGGTCCTCATTTTTTAATCTATACTCGTTTGATGCCAATGACTAGGAAAAATATGAAGTATCTACATTGAGTAATATTAGTTCTTTTTTGTAAAATATAAAGCTTCTCCCTGCCACACTGTTTTTCAAGTGCTGTAACCTCTAATTATCTTAACATGCATTTTCATTGTAACATGTGTGAAATAATGCAGGTAAATTTTAGCTCAGGCCGCTATTTTGGCGGAAACAACAATGATACTGCTTCTCGTCTTCCATTTGATGCAGGATTTGAGGTATACATATATCCCCGTGTGTAGATTTCGTGATATGAAGTGTACCACTTGATGCAGTAGACTGCTACTTAGATGTACATTTTTTTTTGTTATATTTTAGGCTGTAGGAATAATTGCAGCAGTTGGGGATTCTGTCACTGACTTGAAAATTGGTATGCCTTGTGCATTCATGACTTTTGGAGGCTATGCTGAATTCATAATGGTGGGAAGTGCTCAACATAATGTTAATATTTTTTTTTTTACATTAATTGTATAGTAATTGTAGTTTCCATGAATCACATTAGATGGTGGTAATTAGGTGATTCTTATGAGAATGTAAGTTATTGATGATGTCTTGTTGCTTGGGTTAGATTTCTTCAAAACATGCCCTTCCGGTGCCTAGACCAGATCCTGAAGTTGTGGCCATGCTTACATCAGGATTAACAGCCTCGATTGCCCTAGAAAAGGTTAACTAATATCAGATTTTCTCCCTGTGTTCAGATGCATCCTTGTTTCTTATCTGTTCATCTTTTATATCAACGTACTCAAGTTTTTCTGTTATTTACTTTCTTCTGTGAATCTTATATTTGGTTTCATTATATCTTTTATTGCCTTTTTTTCTTTTTGTACATTGAAAAGGCAGGACAGATGGAATCTGGAAAAGTGGTCCTTGTAACTGCTGCGGCTGGAGGAACTGGGCAATTTGCTGTTCAGGTAACTTAATAAATCCCGTGCCACTTTTCTCAACCATATGCATTTGTGCATATGTTTACAGAAACTGTGTTCCAACAAATTGAATGTTTCTTGATATTCTGTAGTTGTAGGCCAAACCCGGGTAAATAAATTAGTGTTTTGCAAAAAATTCAGCGGATTTTGTATCTTTTACTCTATCTGTTTTCTTCGCACTCTTTCTATATTGGTAGACATTTATCATAGATACACTATTTTATTCTTTCTTTTTTCCAAGCATTACTTGTTCTTGAAATCACACAAAAAACTCTTTTATATGCTCCCTTGTTTCCTTAATACCAAAGATATCTGACATCTATTTTAAGACAAAGATTGCTTGTTCTTTTGCCGTTTCTTAAATGCTTGGAGGCGAGGACCTACGTCTATGAAACTAAGATATGCAAAACAAAGCACTCATGATAGACTATCTCTTGACTTAAAACAATTGACATCACCCTTGGACTGTGTAGTAGCAAAGTATTATTTCGTGTATAAACAAAAATAAATTAAAATTACAAAGCTTGCTTAGATCTATTGTAGATAGCTGGGTAGGTGCTTAGCTGGGTTGGTGCTTCAATCTAGATTTCATAGTCTAAAGTATATGTAATTTCTCTGTATGAAAGTTTCTTTGCCTGACCTCAAAATTTGGAGTATTGTGCAGTTAGCAAAATTAGCAGGAAATAAGGTGGTTGCAACTTGTGGAGGCGGGGCTAAGGCCAAGCTTCTGAAGGAGTTGGGAGTTGACAGAGTCATAGACTATCATAATGAAGATATAAAAACTGTATGTTTTAAATGCTCGCTCTGATTCTTTTGAGAGTTCTGTTAACCATAACCACTTTTGTTGTGATTTTTATTAAAGTGGACAAGTTAAACTAATATCCTTTGTAATCTGATTAACCATTCAGATGGTTTTTGTGTCCTTGTAAATAATTTCTTCTCTGATCCTTGTCTCCTTAAGATATGCATGCATGTATACAGTTAGACCCTAAAAAGGAGCATTCATTGAAATCAACACAATTACATAATGACATTCACGTTTTCTGGTCCTTTATGTATTTAAACTGATTGATATATCCCAGAAGTTGCTGTTTAGTTTCTTACAAATGATTCTAATTCTATTCTTTTATGGGAACTGCTTATATTATCTCTTCTAATTTTTTGAATGAATTTTTCCATCCGCTTCCCAGAATATTGCTGATACTATTAACTATCTAGTATCGATACACCTCAAATTCTGTTCCTTCTTTATCATACAAGTACAATTTCGTATGGAAAAAGTCATCAATGGAGTAAAGCCCGTGTATGGTGGCATATACATGAATAACAACCTACTGAACCTAAAATATAAAAAGAAAATCTTTGAACTCCGGAAAAAATTATTTATCTTACGCAGAGTGAAAGGAAAGTTGAAATATGAAATAATCCTTTGTAAGAAGAAATGTCTCAACATCTCTGTTGAGCAATTTGTATCATTGAATACCTATCAACTGTATTTGACCAAATGTGGTCTATCAGACAGGAAAACCTTACAATACTATCTAATTACATTTGCTAATAGAAGTTGTGAAACTCATTGGACATGGCCTAAAAGGTTCTAAATGCTGAAGAACAATGATTCGTAGCTGAAGCGACTGGACAGCTGTGAAGAAGACAATCCTTTCCATACTGACAGCCAATTAAGCTCCATGACTTAAATATTTAATGAATAATCACTATTCAAATCAGGGCTGCAATTTAAGTTCAAATGGGCATCCTTACTTTGTTGATTCGATTATGGTTCTTGTTTTTGTTGGAATAAATTACTTAAACTGCTTCCTATCAACATGTTAAAATTTTTACTTAATTTTGCAGGTTCTGAGGGAAGAGTTCCCAAAAGGTATTGACATCATCTATGAGTCTGTTGGCGGTGACATGTTAAACTCGTGCTTGAATGCTTTGGCAGTTCATGGACGACTCATTATTATTGGCATGATTTCTCAGGTTTTTCTTTTTTTCTTATCATGCCAAATGTTTTGTCCTTTACGGCACTCCTGAAAGTTTCACTGCGACTATAGCAAACTTCAAAACTATCCACAACCCTCTTTTTCTTTCTTTCCTGTTTTTTTTTTTTTTTTTTTTTTTTTTTTTATTTTTTTTTTTTTTTTTTTTTTTTTTTTTTTTTTTTTTTTTTTTTTTTTTTTTTTTTTTTTTATTTTTTGTTATATTTTTTTTTTTTTTTTTTTTTTTTTTTTTA
>Ga0099825_1008084_pt1 | contig 12600 bp, 3 predicted proteins | sample SiratroredBW_FD_76838 | JGI IMG/M metagenome (GOLD analysis project Ga0099825, IMG submission 76838) | Root nodule microbial communities of legume samples collected from California, USA - Siratro red BW | ecosystem: Host-associated > Plants > Roots > Nodule | place: USA: California | collected...
TATAGAATAAAATTTTAAAAAAAAAAAAAAAAAAAAAAAAAAAAAAAAAAAAAAAAATTTAAAAAAAAAAAAAAAAAAAAAAAAAAAAAAAAAAGATTGTGGACACTTAGGGTATTTTCTTGATATAGAAATGGCACAATGCAAAGATGGTTTGGTCATATCTAAATAAACGATCTCGATATTTTAGAAGAAACGAGGATGATAAATGCGGAGTTTGTAGACTCGCAAACAAGTCCAAGTGTCAAACTTATACTTAACCAAGAAAAAACTTGTTCTTATCCTGAGAGATGCATAAGGTTATTTTGTAAGCTAAATTGCCTCATTGTAATGACACCTCTTTTGTAGTTAGCATAGTAAGTCAATTTTTAAAGTATCCTTGTTCATACCACTAGGATGCATTCATATGGATCCTAATCACTACAAGAAAAAAGCTATTTAGAGACCAATTTTTAGCTACCAAATGAAATGGTTGCTAATTGTGATCAAAATAGTCACCAAATTAAATTTTGGTTGCTAAATAACTACAAAATAGAAGTAATGATTGAATTTAGTTACCAATTAGGTTAAGATAATTGGTATCTAACATTAGCTACCAAGGTTTTAGTGACCTATGCTATTAGATTATAAATTGGTATCTGATTAAGTTAGAGACTAATTTAGAATCTAATGGTATTAGTCACTAAAATCTTGGTAGCTAATGATAGATACCAATTATCTTGACTTAATTGGTCACTAAATTCAATCATTACTTCTATTTTGTAGTTATTTAGCAACCAAAATCTAATTTGGTAACTATTTTGGTCACAATTAACAACTATTTAATTTGGTAGCTAAAAATTGTCTCTAAATAGCTTTTTTCTTGTAGTGAAAGTATATGAAGAAGGATCTAGAAAGGACATTATTTTTATGCATGTAAAAACTAAGACATAAATGTTATGGCAATGTCAAGTGCAAAAGTAGAATAAGTGAACTCATATGGCTAAAATAACTCCTCAAAAAGCTTAAATTAGAAGAAAGTTTCCAAATGAATCCTGTATGTGACAACTAGGAACATTACATGTTGTATCGAATTAGGTTTTTCATGAGAAGACCAAACATATTGAATTGGATTATCATTTGACAAGAGAAAAGCTAAAGTTTAGAGACATCACCATGAGATTTGTCAAATGTTATGAATAGTTGACTGACATATTCATCAATCTCTAAGAGGACTTAAAATCAATTATATTTGCAGCAAGCTAGGCACATGACTTATATGCTCCAACTTAAGGATGAGTGTTATAATTATATAAATAATGACATATCCTATATAATTAGGAATATTGGAATAAGGAATGGATTTTATCTAATCAAGAATATATGAATTATATATGTATATTACGAATACATTTATTTATTCTCGTATCATATCTTTTTCATTAGAGGATATCAAATATTATCTATTTATTGTATTCATTTTTTTCTCTCAATATAAATAAAGAACCCATGTTTTCTTAAAAACAAATGGTTTTAACTTAATGTTTCTCTCTTTCCTAGACTTTAAAACTTTGTATGAGTGTTCCTATATTCCTTTTTGTAGTGAGAGTGTGATTAACTTGTTTATTCTTCATTGCAAGGAAGTAACATGCCTATTCTCTCCTTAAGACTAATTTTCATAGATAACTGCTTTGTTTTATAGCCAGAAGTGATAGGTAAGAATACTTGAGTTCTTTATATTTGGATGAGATTGAGAAGGGAAATCAAGAGTTGTTTATATACTCATTGAAAACTTGGAGTGGTTAATGTACTGATTGTAATAAAGTTATTAATTAATGAAATTCTTCAAGTGTTTTTGAAGAAAAACCCAATGTAGCCTAGAAGTTGAATGAACTAGTATAATGTCTCTGTGTTGCTTTGCTTTACTAGATGTTATTTAGCAGATAGATTAATCTTCTACATGAGAATGTCATTTGGCATATTCAAACCCACTTTTAGTGCCTCCATCTACCATTTGTTAGTATCAGAGCTAATATATTGGGGGTTAATTCTTAACAAAACAAGAGGTGTGATATAGAGCAAGAGTTATGAAGTTCAAAGGGAACACCATAGACCCCCATTGTTTAAAGTTGAATATGATTATTAGAAATAAATGATACTAACATTCTTTGAATCATGTCATATGGATTGGATATTGTAGAGAAGGGAATTATATTCCATTAGATGTTGAGCAACAACTCTACCTAGAAGCTTTTAGAAAGATGAATAAAGATTATGAATGTTAGAGCCAAAATATGCTTTGATGTGTGGCAAATCTAAAGAAGAATATGCTAAGGTACCAACATTCAAGTGTGTAAAGCAGATGTATGATACTCTTGCCATTGTGTACAAAAGTTTTAAGGAAGTAAAATATAATTAACTAAATAGTTTGACTAGATAGTATGAGTTGTTCAACATTGAGGTAGATGATAGCATTCAAGCCATGCTTAGTCTCTTTCAAATCATATTCAATGAGCTTTGTTATCTCACAAGAACTATAAACACATAGATAAAACTCTAAAAAGCATACCAATGCAATAGATATCATAAGAAACTAATTTTTGAGCATATAAGAATATATAAAGTTGTCCCTAGAGGAACTTGTTGGTATCCTCAAGGTTCATGAAGTCATGTTGTATAACAAAACTCAAAAGAAAAAGAGAAAATGTCTATATTTTAACATTCAAAAGTAAAGAAGGCCATCTTCTCTTAAAGCCTTAAAAAAAATATGAAAAATGACTTATCAGACAGTGAAGAGTTTAATAAAGAACATAATTGTCCTTTATGACATAGATGCTCAACAAAATGTGGGAAAGAATGAAGGTTTCAAAACTAGAAGGAAGTTCCAAGGTAGAAAGTAAAAGGAATGAAAGGAGAAAGTGATGTGCGAAGACCGAAAAAGGCTAAGATGCTTAAAGTATGAATGTCTAAAGAGAAAAACAAGAAGCTCTTCAAGAAAAAGACTTTCATATACATGGAAAGACCTTAAGTCCTCCAACTCTAAAGAAGAAAAAGAGGAGGAAGCACAAATATGTCTTATGGCTAGTGCATCACCTGATCCATGGTATGATGACTCCAACAAAAAGGTAGATTTTAATGACACATTTTATTACTCAAGCTTATTATGAACCTCTTTTGAATAGTTCAAAGCTTTTAAATGCTTTTAAAAGTATGAAAAAGAATTTGAAAATTGTGATAAAATGTTTGAAACTTTCAAAACTAAATATAAATTACCAAACAATTTGATAAAACAAAATCTCAAACTCAAACACACAAAAATGAGAAATTGTATGCAGAAGACAAGAATATGAAACATAGTTTCAATTATCAAAACACACTTTTTAAAGCTTAAGAAATAATTTTGAAAATTCAAAGTTTTCACAAGATCTATTAATGCAAATTGAGTAGTTGAATCTATACTTACTAAAAATGTAACATTGAGAAAAGTTACTATAGGACATAAAAGAACTTGATCTTTTTATAAGAAATTCAACAAAGATAAAACAAAGATTAGTGATAGAAGAAAATTATCATGGTAAAAAGCATAATAAAAATTATCATGCATCATCTAATGACATTCCTAACAAAAACTACCAAGATATTAAGGATGGCAAATGAACCTGTCCTTGAGGATATTGTTTGAACCCATCCCAATTTGATCAGAAACTCCTTCATTGACTGGGTACGAGCATCAGTATAGGTAATACCCAATTATTTAAATTGGGCATGGCAACGATGATGGGTATGTACTTATCCACCCCCTCCTCATCTCAATACCCATCCTTATTCATTCATCTCAATACTCGTTCCTATTTTAAATTACTTAAAAATCTTTAATTTATTAGGTAACATAAAAAACATTATATTAAATTTTCTTTGGTCTTTATTTTCGTAACTTATTTTTAGATCATACATTTGATCACTTTTTCTCTTTACTATAATTATTTGACTTTTATCCAATTGTTATTTAATACTCTCTCATTTGGTATTTATACAATTATAATTTCTTTCTTGATATTTGACATTTGAGAAAGGAAAATGTGTATCCTTTTCACATTGAATACTTGATAATATCATGCCCTTTTCATATATTTTTACTTTTTATAAGAAAATTATTTAATTAATAGACCATTTCCATAGTTTCCACACTATTGGGGTCAATGAAAACAATAATTTGTTATGAAAATGGGTATGGATCGTGGTCATATGGAAAATATGGAACCAAAGGAATAAAATTATATTCAAGGAAGGGAAACTGGATCTAGAAAAAATATTTTGCATGACACAACTTAAAGAGTGATTGTGGTTAAAACATAAAATCCCTAAGGTTAATTTCACATACTCAGACTAGTACTACTACCATTTAAATTACCTAAGGACATTACCTTAAATGATTGATAGTATTTTCTTAACAGTTATCTACTAAGTGTAGGGAAGTGTCATTACATCAGCTAATAGTGTAGATAATGAATATGGGGAGCGTAGTTGAATGGTGGGATCAGTCAACTCAGTTAGAAGAGCAGGGTCATTAATTGTAAAGAAAATGTAGAGTATAACTATGTATTAAATACACTTTGATACTCTATATGGTTTGATGTTGGGCAAAGGAGGGTATGAGTTTGTGTAGATACCCACATCGAGGAGTGACTTAAAGAAGAGAAGGACAAAACTTGGATGTAGCGCACACTTAGATATTGAATGATGTGCTACATGTTACATTACTAGTTACTTGAATATTATCTTGGAATCTTATCAAGATAATCATGTATAGCTAACAACAACGGACCAATTATAAACGGTTTCACTGATTTGGCCAAGCTGGAAATTTATTAGGATTGGTTCAGGTTTAGGTCTAACTTGACACATGCTATGATATAGGTATAATGCTTGTATTGTAGGAAATAATTACTATTAAACTTTGACTACGTGTTATTTTATATAACGGTTAGGACATCCCTAAAATACACTATTTTATTTAATTTATTTTTCGCTGAGCAAAGAAATAAAATAAGTATACTCGCTCTTTAATGGAAATGTGGATAAGACAAAAAAAAGTTATATTTGTTAAATATAAAGATGAAGATGATAATAAATTTTTACTTCAAAAATAAGAATAAGATAGTCAAACTTAAGTCATTCCATCCTTTCCTATAAGACATACTATCATTAAACTAAAGAGTATAATGTTGAAAGAAATATTTTTTAAAATAATTTCTAAATTTTAATGTATAGGGGATTAGGGAGGAATATGAAATTATAGAAATTAACAAATTTTTTATGGGATAAAAATTGTAAGACATTTTTTTAAAATTGTAATATACTTCCTATTTTAATTTAAATTAATTTTATTTTTTATAATATATATTTGTATATTAAAATAAAATTCAATATAAAGAACTGTTCTTATAAACACCGTCCTCTTCTGTCTTTTTTGTATGGTCTACATTTCATTTCAGCTTTGAACCTATTACACACATTAAACACAACGTTTCTGATGACGATTTGAAAAGAAGACTAAGTTTAATCAATTAATTATATAGTTTTATGCATTGATGATCTAAGTAAACTATATTTTAGGTTTGAGATAATATTGAAATAAGAAACACGTGATTGAGAATAGATGGCCAAGCCATCCAACCAACCATTTTTCAACACACTTTTGTTAACCGTAGTGAATAGTAGGATAGCGTTCTTAATCACGACACTCTGTCATGGCCAAAATTCTTGTCATTGTTATGGTACTAATGAAACATAGGATTCTCGTGGCTTCTATTTTTGATCGTTAATAATAATAATTCTAGATGCATCCAATTATCACTACCAATGATCAATCATTTTTCCTTGTTTTTCTTTCTACCATTTGTTGCTTGTTTCATTTTGAAGGAAGCATTCAATAGGACAACCATCTTTCAAAATTCATGGTCTCAGTGAAATAAAACTTCTCTGTAAAAACAATCCTGCAAAAAATATAAAGTGGATTCAACTTTTAATAAATTGTTGAAAATAAATTCAATGACAAAGCATATTTTAAATAATAATTATTTACACTAATACAATTTAATATAACTTGCTAACTTGCTTTTGAAATGAATAAACTAAACATCACGTGCCCCTCTAATCATTATAACTACAATATATAACTTTTCAAACGGAGTGAAACTGCTAAAAATTTAAAACTAAAATTAAAAACTTTTTTTTTATATATATTAAGAGTTAAAATGATTATAAAAATAGCTTTAAAGCCATTTTAACCCTTTTTTTATTCGAAAATATTTTATTTTCAAATTAAACTAATTAAAAAGTTTTAATCCATTATAGTGAGCTTAAACACATGTTTTAAGTTCTTCGTAACTTCTTTAATTATCTAACTACTATAATCTAAAATTAATGAATAATTTAAATTGACTTCTTTCTTTTTTTTCTGACCATAAAATGAAGTAAAACGAATGTAAAATTGATAAAAACAAATTAACTTATATATAAAAATTAATAAATTCAAATGTTATCAAATAAAAGAATGTCACTGTTATTTATTTTTTAAAAATGAAAAGTCAATTTTTTATACAAAAGTAAACATTTGATGATAGGGATAATAAATTTTGAATTTGAACCCGATAATAAATATTGGTTTAATAAATATGACATTATATTGGCTGTTAAATCGAGGTGAGGCAAATAAGGCAAGTAACTTCGAACCTGTTCTAATTATTAAATTAAGAAATATCCGACCTAGTTAACCAACGATGGGACGTGTCAAATTGTAAAGGACCAACTTGTCTCCCACCAATCATTTAGGGAAATTTTTTCTAAACTAAAACCAAAATAAATAAACAAATAGTACTCTGAATTCATTTACTAAAATAAACCTATTATTCAGCAAGCATAAAAGCACGGAATTTTCATTCAAAAACAAAATCACTAATTTTGTATGCAAGTGACTATTTGTTTACACGAATAAATTTGGTATAATTTAGTCATTTAAGTTTCAGACTATCAAGCTAGTTTTTTCTCTAATATTTGAATTCCATATTAAATAGATATTAATAATGTATAACATGTCTTAACCACCAGATTTTGTAAACTATTGCTTTTCAGATTATGTATTTAAGTTTCATAGAGCATTGTATATCTAAAATAAGCATATTGTGTTTGGTATAATGCTTTAAAATATTTTTTTATTATATATGAATTTCTTAATTTTTGACTTAACACTTCTTTATTTGTGGTGTTCCATTCTTATTTATGTAGATGATATACTACTATTCACGGACAATAATGACTCATTTCTGAATGCATTCAATACTGTCATTATATTGAAGTTCTCTCTAAAGGATCTCGAGTCTCCTCATCATTTCTTTGGCATATAAATCCTCCCTACATCTCACAGTTTGTTTCTTTCATAGAACACTATGTACCAACATGCAAGATGCAAGCTTGTCTCCACCCCTCTTTCTACTTCATGTGATTTGACTCCAACATTTGACGATCCCTCATGTGATATCCAGGAGTTCTGTCGTATTATGGTTCCCTACAATATTTGTATCTCGCTTGCCCAGATGTTTCTTTCTCAGTGAAATTTGCCAAGCGTCTACTCCGCTATCTTAGGGGACACTTGACAATGGTCTTCACCTCTCCCGCGCCACAAATCTCGCTCTCACAATATTTTGTGACTCTGATTGGACTGGAGATACTCATAATCACAAGTCTACTACTGCCTATCTTATTTATATGGGGCCCAATAACATCTTTTGGTCCTTTAAGAAGCAACCCACTGTTGCTAAATCTTCAACTAATGTTGAATATCGAACTATAGTGACCACCAGCATTGAATATCGAATTGTTTTTTGGTAATATTGGCACTACCTACCTCTGTTGCAATCCAATGTTCCATACTCAGATGAAACATCTTGCCATTGACTATCATTTTGTTCACAACTTGGTTGCTTCTAAGGAATTTCAAGTATCTCATATGTCAACAAGTCATCAACTAGTTGATTTACTTACCAAACCTCTGTCTCACTCTCACCATGCATTTCTTCCAGACAAGATTGACATTTAGTCTCCCTCCTCCATCTTGCGGGGACAGTAGACTCTCTATTCATTAGAAATAATAAGCTGCAGATCATGTGCATAAATTATAACACACCCTTAATTATAACTTAGGTTATCTCTTAATTATAATTTGTTATTCCTTAATTAGTCGTCATCTTGCATATATCTTTTTTTATCTTTCCGTTATAATTATTTATTTTTTTATAATTCATATATACATATATATATATATATATATATACATTTATATATATTTATATACATATTTATACGATATATCTTTTCAATATATAAAAATTATATTTTTCTACAGTTAAATCATCTAGTAGAGACTGTGAGACGATCTAACGAAAATAATTTATGCTAGACGATCTAACGAAAACAATTTATGCATGACTGATAACAACAAGATATGTTATGAAAGACGTAAATATCTAATAAAAAATATAGAATTAAGTTAGAAAACAGGAAAAGTAAGAGAGGGTGAACCGATATTATCTTTTCTTTTAAATAATGCTTAATTTATAAGTTGCTTTTAAAGAATAAATCTATGAATATAGTAGGAATGCCAACAAACTAATTGGAAAAAGTTTTCAATGTGTAATATATTTTAAATATTTGAGAATGATTAAAAGAGAATAATAGTTTTGGACTTGATAGATGGTTTATTATTCTTCACGAAATACCTTAAAATATCTGTCACAACATGTTACTGATCCGACATGAATCATTGACAAGAAGTTTTAAGAGTTATCTCCATGATGAACGGCTCCCACGAAAGCAAGGACACGCACTATAACTTTGGGACCATATGTTCCTAGATAAGGATTTGGCTGCTTCCAATCATTTTGTCACATTTTCAACCCTCTCTTTCCCTCGTCAGTTTCAATAATACAGCCAAGACCAAAACTACGTAATAAAATTGAACACCCTTCAGTTTTTGACGAACCTTTACCCTTAATTCACTTGCACATAATATTCCAGAAATTTGATGGCCTCTAAACCTTTACCTCTCTCACCTTCTATGGTGCCAAGTAATAATGCTCAAAATGATGATTTACACTTCTTGAGTGACCCCAAATTCGCACGCCATGGTGAGATCTTGTTCCTGGTTCTTGTTCTTCTTTTCGGCTTATTTCTTGCTGTTATTGCTGTCTTGATGTATATGAAGAGAGTTCATAGTCACCTAAAACAGAATGAAGGATCCAAATTGGAGGTCTAGGCAGAGAATTCATCTGGGTGCAGATACTGCAATTTTCAACACATGGCTAGAAGATGCAAGTTATACAACTCAGATTGACTTGGTTGGTGTGCTTCACTTTTTGTATGTATCAAGTATTGAGGCAAAAAATTTAGCTAAGGGGATGGTTTGTATGGGATATCAGCAATAGCAAATATTTTGCATAGGTATGCAAATGAAATGTTGGAATATATTGATTTGGAAGAAAAAAAGTAAATTATTAGATATTTTATTTGTGTACTTAGCTTAGTTTCGAAATAAATTTTGATTTGAGTTAATTTAACTCGAGAACTTTGGTGGTAAATAAATTTTAAAGGATTAAATAAATTTTTTCCCTTTCAAAATAGATCCTAATTAATTATTATACTTGTTGCTTTGACTAATTCAAAATTAACGAAATAATTATCCAAACTAAATTAACATATTTATTAAATATTAAGTATACTAAAAACTTTGGAAGCATATTTTTTAACGAGTCTTAATATTTGAGGATTAAAAATATAAAGAGATGAAGGTGGTATTTTAGGAAATGAACCTAGTGAAGTTAGATTGAAAGATGCTAACATAGTGGAAAATATCAAACTCTGACATTGACAAGTATATTTAAGAAATCAAAAGTTGACATCACTTATATGGTAGAATTGAGAGGTATTTTTAACAAATGAGGGAAAATTTTCTTTCCAACCCATCCCATGATTGAGACAAAATTATTTTGTATAATTTTATTTCTCTTATTAAAATGTTAGTGTTACAAGAGTTTCTGCATAGATTTTTGCCTACTGATTTAGATATTTAGAAAAAAGGTGTTTTTCTTTGTTTCATGTGCTCTTTACACATATGTAAATTAAGGATATTCATAATCTATTTTAATTTTTCTATTGTTTTCTTTATATGGTCTTGACTTCAAAATATTTGTCACGGTCTGACAAATTTATCTTGTGCTGACTTTATTACTTTCGTTAAAGCTCCATATGTAGTCCTCTTATTCGTCTAGTTAAAGTTTATGAAATTACCTTTTCTTTATGGATGATCTAGAGGATGTGAAATTTTATCAGATTTTAACAAGTTATTAGCATGGATATTGCTTTACATGTTATTAAGAATTATATTTGGACCTCTAGTAACACTTCCAAAAGGCATATCGCTAACCAAACTTTAGATTTTTCTATTTTGAATTAGTAATTGACATTAAGAAAAGGTCTTTGAAAACATTTTAGGTTGAGTTCATGAGGGGGGCTGAATTGAACTCTGAAAGATTTTTCTCAATTTAGACCTTTAAAAATAGTTTTCCCAATTTGAAAAACTTTAATGAATCTCGGTGCTAAAGATATAAGGTGCAGTAAAGAAATAAATTGATTCAAACCACGAATGAATTAATTTGTTTTTCAGGCAGATAGAAAATTTTAGATAGCACACATAGCAGATTAACAATCACACATCAGATTTACAACAGCACCTTAAGCAGATCAAGTTCACATAGTTTCAAGAGCAATATTCCACTAAGAACTGAATCACACAAAATTATAAATTTGAATGAGAGCCAAGGAGAACAGAGTTACAAAATTAAGTCTCTTAACACCAGCAAGATTGCAGAGGCTAATTATCAAAATCAAGACTCAATTTTAGCAGTTGATACAAATTTGAGAATTATATAGAATACAATTTCAATAGTCCAGTTATGCAAAGAATTCAGAACAATAGCACAAGTTCTGCAATACCACACCAATTCAAACAAAGGTTTAATTCTTTAGAAAGTCACATATCCAAAATCTTATATGTAATACAAAATTTGAAAAGAAACAATCTGTTAAGCAAGATTTCTTTGGCAACTACAGCAGATTTATCAGAATCAACAACGAGTTCAAGTTATAATGAACAAATTCAATTTTCAGTATAGAACTTAAACCAGTTTTATCAAGATTACCAGGAATTAATTCAACTTTCAATTAAATTCAATGTGCAGTGCAAGAACAATACAGAATTGAAAGAGAAGAGTCAAGAACAACAGAACACAGTCAATTATACTGGTTCACCCTTCCTCAAGGGCTACGTCCAATCTCCTTTGCCCCTCAAGCAAAGAAAATTTCACTAACTTTAATCAATTGTTCAATCACAAACAATTACACAATTTTTACTCCCCGTAAGAATCAAACACCCATTGAATTGAGCACCTACTCCCCGTAGTCCCCACTCAAATCAACAATCACACACAGGCTAAGACCTATAGCCTACAATAATACACTGTTTCAAAAGTTTCACATATTTACATTCAACTTACACAAATCTTGATACAGGAAGGGATCAAGAATGGTAAAGACAAGAAAAACTCTCTGATTGGCGCACATAAGTTCTTCCTTCTTCAAAAGTTACTCTTATATAGAGAGACCTTAGGAAGATAGTCATTGTAAATCATTTTCCAATCATTGTGAGACTTGGAGATATTCTTCATTCTTCATGTTGCATGTGTCCTTTTTGACATCTTAACAATATCTAATACAAATTTCTATTTGATGAAACATTATGAACTTAGTATAACTTATCATACTTTGGTTGTATATATTTTAAATCATATTGAGGACAAGTCAAGACCGTACAAAACTAATGGACTATGTAGAGATGACAAATTGTTCTTTTTTAGAGGTTGTTGGCATAAAACATCTTTAACACACTCTTTAAGAGATCTTCTAATGTTAATTATTCTTATCAGAACCTTGTGGTGGTCAAACACGAAGAAACTTTTTTTGAAAAATAGAGTATAAACATTAAGGTTGTACTATGAAATGCTAAAAGCAATATCATATCATCTATCTTAAGCGAAAGTTTATCTGACAAAGAATCTTGTGCAAGTGTTATGCGTTTGTTGACATCAAACGAAACAACTGTGTTTGTTGAGATTTGATATAAAGATATTGTCGCAATAGAGATCATGACGGGCGATAAAATTTTTATTTTAAAAAAATATTTAAATTTAGATTGGAGTCGTCACTATAATTTATTATGAAAAACCATAGAAAAACTAAAAATAAAATGTCTACGAACTAGATTCAAGATTTGGGAGTCGGTTACGTGGGGTATTAGCAACCCTACAATGTCCGTCCTAAGACGGTACCTTTAATCAAATGAATAGAAATAAGTGTGGTTTTACAAAATATTATTTTTCTCAAAAAAATAGTAATTACAACAACTAAAAAGTTAAACAAATATATATATATATATATATATATATATATATATATATATATATATATATATATATAAAAATATAAAAAAAAAAAAAAAAAAAAAAAAAAAAA
>Ga0099825_1008086_pt1 | contig 12593 bp, 7 predicted proteins | sample SiratroredBW_FD_76838 | JGI IMG/M metagenome (GOLD analysis project Ga0099825, IMG submission 76838) | Root nodule microbial communities of legume samples collected from California, USA - Siratro red BW | ecosystem: Host-associated > Plants > Roots > Nodule | place: USA: California | collected...
AAAATAAAAAACATTCTAAAATACACTCATAATATTATAAAAAATATATAAAACCCATAAAAAAAAAAAAAAAAAAAAAATATATATATATATATATATATATATATATATATATATATACACTAAAATAGAAGGTGGCTCACATAGATTAGCAAACCTCACATGAATTCTACCCAATAATCAGTGTATAATGTAGATCTCATGGCCTTGTATACATCCAGTTATCATACTTAACAAATAACAGAAGCCAACAATATATAACTACAAAGCCTTTCCTACAACAGCAGTAGAAATGGGCTTTGAGGCACAGACTAGAAAGTTTGATAACTAAAAAGCATGCTCTAATATTGACAGGTAATATATAGCAGTCTAATAATAAGTGAGATCAACCTGCCATGATAGAGGTTCAAGCCAAAGATTCTCAACAACATCAAAATTTGGTAATAAATGAGCAGTAAGACCACGACCAGCTGCCCAGACAGCATGTGGAAACTTGGTTTCCCTTGTCCACTGAACAACAAAAAACATCATTTAGTTATATTTTAGCAAGTCAATTATTTTTCATCATCTAAAATAGAAAAAAAACTAAGACTACATCTACTTGTAAATAAGTGGAAGAAGAAACTCAGTGATAATACATATGAAAATATGTACAAGGCAAAGCCGTGCTTTGACAACGTAATAGGTATTATGTGGAGATGACAGTTTCTTACGTCAAGTGGAGGGCTCAAAAGCTCTATCCCATTGCTTATTTGGCCATATGGTTCCATCAAATCAACAACATTCTGCAGATCTTCTTTTGTCAATGTCAGTCCAAGATGATTCACCATCGCTTTGCTAAACTTACTGAAGATTTTGGTCTTCCGCAACCATGAGGGAATCATAGGGCTGAAAGTCTAAGAAAAAATAATAAATATATTTCACTTCATACAGCAAAGAACTATCTGAATACACACTATTACTATAAAAAGAAAGTGATCTATATATAGCAGTTATGCAATAATGTTTTCAATTTGCTTGTTCGTTCTATTTTATATGAAAATTTGCAACAAAGAAAGAGACAATAAGATGTCAAATGAATCATATTATTCATTATCTTATTGCTATTATTAGTTTGAATTCATCATGTTTAAAACAGATCACAAACCTCTGTATTTTTAGTATGTTTAGAAAAAATATAAATAAATGTGATTGCAAAATTGATAATCAACAACTAATTAGGGATTGTTCAGATAAATATTATGTTAATGTGACTAATTCTAATAGCTAAAAACAAATTTAAGATTCATCTCCTCTTATCTGGATAAGGAAATTCCAGAAAATTAACTCCTGTTTGTAACCCATACTGATGGACCCAAGTAGTGTGTATAAACAACCAGACATCTTTTTTAGGATTTGCTAGAGACTACCAGTTTGATTGTCGCTAGATATAACTGCCAGTAAGTTATTCTGACAGCTGTCAGTTAGCTAGACTGCCCAGCTTGTTACAGAAGTCATATGTGCTCTGTAAATATTGTATCATTTCCCTTGAGACATGAATGAATAATATACCGACCACTTTTTCTCTTTGAATTCTTTCCATATCATAGTGTCTAGAGCTTGAGAAAGTCTCACATGGCTTTCAATCCTATACCTCCAAGATCGCTGTTGCCAAGTAAACAAGCCAACTTTTTACCACCATCACCTCTATGGGCAGAGCCATACTTTGAATAAAACCTCAATAACCCTTTAAGCCTCATGCTTTGAATTTAGGCTACCCTCAGAGGCCAACACAAAGTTCTAACAATTTGTTACGATCTACTTAATCACTTTCAGTTCACTTCTATCCAATTACAGAAGCATTGGATGACAAGAACTATCCTGTGTGAAAGCAGCAGAACAAACCTGTGCTTCATGGCTACAAGCTTCATCAGTTTCTTCTAAATCTAGAAGCCCATCAAGGTGTCTCAAGCAAACTGTAATGTTGATTGGACATCGGATATTGATGATAAACGTTTCACATCTAGTGCCTGTCTCTTTCTAGGATCAACCCCTATTTCATGGTGATCCAAAAAGCAATTTGACCATAGCTGCTGCTGAACTCTTATGGTGCAATCTCTGCTCACTAAGCTTCAAGTTCAACTCTTTACACCTACCATATTTTGTGAGAACCAATGATTTGTTGCTCCTGTTCACAATCTTGTAGTCACACGCATGCATGCACCAAACATGTCGAGGTGGATATCTTTTTTGTTTGACAAAAGGCGATGAATAAGCCTCTTCAAGTTTTTCATATTCCTGACTAAGATCAGATCGGCAATGTGCTAACCATATCTCTTTTGAAGACCAGATTCTGCTCTGTTGCAGACAAATTCAGAGGGCTTAGGACCCCCTACAACTTCATCCACTGAGTTTGAGGTGGGAATAATATATATAAATGGGGATAACCAAAACAATATTTAGAATGCTCACGACACTACATTTTTCTTTCATATATTGTTAGAGATCTCTCGGCGAGTATAGATATAATCAAAATAATGTAAGTGGTGGCTAACCGTAATCTTTTGAGTTAGCTTTCGGGGTTGAGCCCAAACTATAAAATGGCATTAAAGTCAATCTATACAATTATTATTGGGCCTATCAAGCCACCACTGCCACAAATGTCCAATTCTCATATACCGAGGTGTTAAAAATCAAATAGATTAGAAATATAACAAAAATAGGATATATATAAGTAAGGCTTTGTTTGGTTGGGGGAATGGATTTGAGAGGATGGATTTGAAGGGATTTGAGTGGATTGTGTGTGGATAAGAGGGTTGTTTGGATTGATGGATGAGATGGTAAGATTTGAAGGGATTTAAGAGAATTGATTATGATAGTTTGGGATTAATTTAATAGATGTTATAGATTTGTTTTTATTTTTTTAATTGATATATTTCTAAAATTACTAATTAACCCTTGAGAAATAAGATGGTAAAAAATTAAAATAAATTGGATTAAATTGATTTTAATATAAAAAATATAGAAACTGAATCAACTAACTAGATATTTTTTAGTAGGTTGATAATGATTTTATCTAATCCAACCCATGAACATCCTTACTTTTGTGTTTTAATAATTTTATATTTAAAAGAAAATAAAACTGCTTTTAAGATGAATAAAAAATATTTTAAATAACATCTTTTCCCCTCAATTTCATCACAAATATTGAATCAAATAAGAAGACAAAAATATTTTTTTTTCTGACTTATTTCAATTAAACATTAAGTAAACATATTTTCATCGATAAAAAATAAAAAATGAAGAATAAATAAAAAACAATATAACATGTATAATATACTTTCATTATTTCTTTTATAAAGTAAACAATTTTTATTGGTTTAATTATTTTATGTCAATAATATAATTATGAATGACTAGATTGTATTGAGTATGAGTAAATTGAAGGTAGATTAATTATATTATAGTTCTCTTGGAGAAAAGGAAAGAAAAGTATTATAAATGAAAAAAAAAATATATATATAATTATTGGAATAAATTATTTGATGAATTAAGTATAAATCAGTTTATTTTTCACATATAATATATATATATATATATATATATTATTACAATAAATATACATTAATGTTAATAATTGTTTCTTGTTTATAATTTATACCTTTTTTACATTTTTCTAATTATTTTAGTGTAATCAAATTAATAAAGAGTGTTTTGTAATTTCCAAAGTCAAGGATAGTTAGTAATTTTCACTTCATTTATAAGGACTATTTCGTAATTTCCAATTTCATCCCTTCAAATCCCTTCAAATCGAGCGAAGATCTAATCCTGCAAATCTCTCCTTATCCATCCTTCCAAATCAGGTCAACTAAACAACCTTCGTCTACTCAAATTCATCCTCTTAGTAAATCCTTTCAAATCAATCCAACCAAACACAACCTAAAGGACAATTCTCACAGCTTTAGCTAAATTTATTGCAGTTAAGTTCAAATCCAAAATATAAATATATCATACATCTCTCTGAGTCTTCTTGACTATAGATGTCAACCGTTGAATCGCATGAGATCTTGACACAACCTCAGAGCTAAAGAGAGAAAGAAAGTCCCAATCTTGAAGAACATGTTGTGTCTCAAAGTAGCAGCCATCACGTTGTAATTAGTGGTGATCTCTCGAAAGCACACTCCAAACTTGGATTTCATGGCTGCCAAAGCTCTTTTCAAGCCTAACTTAAAATAAAACTCTTACAAAATGTTGCTTTTCAGGGAGCATTTCACTTGTGGCGCTAGCTAACAGAGAAATGGTGGATCCGGTCCTAGTTAGGGTTCAAGGTGTTTTCCTCTTTTTTATTTGCTAGAGTTACATCCTATTTGAGTCCAACATTTCTTGGTGGGTTTGTTGAACAAAATAAATGGTAGATTTTAACTTATTAATTGAGAATTTTATTTATTTTATAATGTAGTATGTTAAAGAATATTAAAAAAAATATGATAGTATTAAAAGCATAATGTGTGATATAATTAATAAACAAAACAATATTTCAAGTTTAGCCCATAATATAATAACTAAATAATGAACTAAAAGCATAATATGTGATATAATAAACTAAATAATATTAATAAAAGCTAAACGAAACATGCTATTTGATATAATGAGCTAAATAATAATAATAAAAATTCCAAATAATATAACGATAAGAAATATATAAATAGTAAGTAAAAAATGAATATAAAAATCTCTCTCTCTCTCTCTCTCTCTCTCTCTCTATATATATATATATATATATATATTAAAAATTTCATAATAGGTACCAAAAAAATCTAAATAATGGTCATCTTGCTACTGCAATCCCACTCTAGCATTTATGGAGGGGTGGCTGCTATGCGCGGTTGACTACTATGCTCTAGATCAATTATGTTAGTTGGATAAGACTCTCAGTTTGTTATTCGGAATAGTTAGACTGTCGAATTTATTACACAAGACATCTGTACTCGATCCAGACACTGTCTCATTGCTCTTGAAAAATATGGATAAATAATATTCAGATCACATTTTCTCTCAATTCTCTTTGCATATAAACTCTTTTAAGAGGCAAAAAAAAGGAAAGTCAACCTTTTCCTATTTAAGTTACTGTGAAAATTAAGTACCGCAATAAGAAAATACTTACCGCAAAGAAACCACAGTAGCCCATCAATTCATCTGTGTCAAGAACTTTGCTCCTGAAGGCACTTCCTTCCAAAGCCATTGGAATAACTTTTAATTCAATAGGCCGTAAAAGAGCTGTCTTCTCAGCAACCTGATAATTTAATGAACAGTTTTTTAAGTCCAAAGGTAGGAACAAACATTAGTTATAACATAACACTTTAATAAAGTAGTTATCAATTATGAACCTAGTGAAGTTATTGGGTTTCACTACTCTATCTCTTTCCATTGTCATTGTCCATTTGCATTCAATTATGTAGTTGCCTTTGTAGGCTCACACATAAAGTATCATCATCCAATAAGCTACCATCAAATCCCCACCTCCCCACCTCTCTTTCTGCATGCCATTTATTTGCTTTATCGTTAATCCTCTTTATTTTAAGGGGGAAGACCAACCACTTAAATACTCCACCAAGCACCTCATACTATTCAATGTGAGACTTAAGCACCTCATAACACCCAAGTCCCTATAAATTATAAATGACAGTTGTCGTAGATTCAATGGCATCATACACACTCTCCCAAAATATATGATGAGTATTTCTAGTTCAGAAACAGAAGACTACTTATTTTAATAATGTAAGGCAGTTATTCTCTTATTGAAACAATATTTCGGTTTCTGGGTAGGCACTGGAGTCTGGGTAGTGTCCCTCTTCATTGGTTTATTTCATAAAGGTTTTCAGTAAGAATAACGAGGATAAAATCTTTTGGTGGTGTAAATTTGTGGTTCTTTGGTGTATTTAGTTGGAGCAAAATGTTAAACCCTCCAACAATGTCCTGTTCCCATACACTTGTTACAGTATAGGATTTTATTTATTACTTAAATGGCTTTTGTGCTCTACTCATGGTTGTTTCAGTAGAATCACCATGTCCTTCACAGAGATGGAGTACTCAGTCTTGCAGCATTAAACATGTTTCTTATTCTTTGTTGCACCTTTTTTTCATCCTTTGTGGAATATCTTACCATCACCCTAGTTGAAACTTTCACCGTATTCTTAGTGGAGCAGTGTTCAATTTGAAAAAGAGAAGGTAGGAAAAACCTTTTTCCAGTCAACATAATCAATAAGCTGATTATCCATGGTTTCCTTTGCTGCCATGTACAATATTTTTTCTCTCTCAGCTTGTGTCGGTCTTTGAAGATGAAATGTTCTATCCATGCGACCTGGTCTCTGCAAGGCCTCATCAATTTGCTTGAGATTTCTTGTAGTAGACATCAAAACAACCCCATCTTGTTTCTCAAATCTGCATTGTATGTGAACCACTTGTCAGTTACTCCTACATATGAGCATATCTTCATTCTCAGACTGTCAAAAGAAGCAAAGACTACAGGTTACCCATCAAGTTCCACGAGCAGTTGATTGATGAAAGTTTCATGATCTTGATTTTTGGTATGAACGTATGTGCCCCGTACACCAGCGAACAGATCAAAATCCTCCACAAATATTATCACAGGAGCCTACAAAAAGCAACAAACAAATCAGGAAATGAGGAAACATAATCTAGGAATTAAAAGATCAACAAACTCATTCAACCAGACAACAATACAAGTATATAGCAGGCATAAATAGAAAATAAGATACAAAAAATGGACATCAAAACAGGGAGAAAAAATGGATGAGAAGTAGCAATACATTTGTAAGATAGGTAATTGTGTTTGATAGCAATGTTAATTTTTTAGCATGCAAATTCATATTTTGAAGATAAAGATTACATGCATCGTTTGAGAGAGTTCAAAATATAAATATTTTTACTATTATTTCCGATTCAACCTGTCTTTGACAAGGTTTTGACTCAACTCAGGTTTGGAGGAAACCAAACCAGAAGTGGGGCCAGTTGATGTTTGGCCAGCCATTCCAGTCCAGTTCAAAGATTGCCGGAATCAACATATAAACATAATTTGACTAATATAACTATCACAACAAATGTATCAAGGCACATTAACAACAAAGGCCAAACGAAATTGAACCATGTGAAGTTCACATAGATTTACTTATAATTAATAACTTCTTTACTCATAATTATAGACATAAAAATAGTGAAAGATACGAAGATAAGAAATAAATATTAAGGTGGTTTAAAGAGGATAACCAGATCTCTTGCAGTCTGAAACAATTCACGAACATTGGAGGCACTTTGTCCAACCCACAGCCCAGCCTCCAATTGCTGGGCCTTAATTTCAACAACCGGCACCTTAGCCTCAGCAGCAATAGCCAATGCTAGAGATGTCTTACCGGTACCTCTCTCACCTACAATAAGAACACCCTGCAATACAGAAAACAGTTCCCAGGAGTTGATATCGGTATTTCAAACCAAAGTGTATGAGACATTAGTGATATGAGGAATGTGGGTCAGCAAAATTGTGGAAAGGCAGCCAACTACAAGTTTACATTGCTATGAAATATGATCATTAGAATTGAGAAAAAACTATGTTTAGTTCAACCCAAAAGCTAGCTGGAAACTGGAGGATGGCCAAAGACTGGACATCAAGAGTGAGGTTTGAAGGATTAGACAACTATATATGGCCCAACAGCAAGACCATGGTGAGCAAAGCTAGCGTGTCAAAGTTTAATTGAGAACAAAACGATTTAATTAAACGCCAAAAGCTAGACCAAGAGAGGGGAGTAATTACCAAAATTTTAAAACCTAACCGGTCAATGAACAAATTCAAAGTTGAATGGTTTTACTATAGTTGAACTTGAACAGGTATTAATAAAATAATATGAAAAGATATAACGCCATAACTCTAAGCTAAAAACTAGAAATCAAAGAATTCATAGGTTCTTAATATTCAAAGCATACATAAAAGTTCAAATCAAATATATCATAATATTTATGTCTAAGTTTCAACAATACGCAATAATAATATATATTAAGAATGAATAGTTTACATTTAGAACAAAAAAGAAAATGAGAAATTTCTTTAGGTTGAACTTTTACTCTTGAGAAAAAAATCAGAATAATGTCGTATTTAGTGTTTTATGTTGACCCAATACGTACCATTTCTTTTGTCAATTTTGACTTATTTTTACTACTTTTACCAATTCTTTTACCCTTTTTTTCCAGACCAACCATGTCATTCATTGAACAGTTGAATTGTTCATTGGCTTCCTAATCTGACCGATTAGTGTTGTCTGATTTTCAAAAACAAAGGTAAATATTAAAGCACTCGTTATTTATTGGAGTCTTGTAAATTTTACATCTACTAGTCATATGACTAAAACTATGTTTATAATGATTAAAACTATGTTTATAAGTAAGGACAATTCTCACCCAATAAGTCAACTTTTGGGTTGAGTTTCTAAGATGACATTAGAGTCAACATCAGTGATTGTTGTTTGCCTATTGGATCACCATTATTGAGTTGCTGTCAAACCCTTCAAATATGTGCAATCCTGGAACCTTTATGTTGGAGATATCCATTCCTCAAGTGAGCAATGGTGCTTAAGATCTCATTCAGATTTTTCCTTCAAACATCATGAGCCCATAGACCACAACAAAACGAAGTTGTTGAACTCAACAATCATCACTTAGCGGAAACGGCTCATACCCTTTTGCATTATAATGTCCCACAACATTATCAGGACTATGCCTTTCTTACTACGTGTCATCTAATTAACTACATGCACTCATGGATCCTAAACAATCAGATTCCTTATTTTATCTTGAATAGTAAATAGGACCTTCATCCCATTCCTTTACGTGTCTTTGGGAGTACATGTTTTATCCATGACCTCACTATAAATAAAAATACACTGTCTACTAAATTTCTTAAATGTATTTTTCTTATTAGTTTTGTCTCTAGAAAGGCTGCAAATGCTTCTTTAACAACCTAGGTATTTGATCTTTGTTGATTTCACTTACTTAAAAATACTCCTCTCTTTTCTTCCAACATTGAAGATGTTCCTCTAGAGATTCCATGATGCAAACTCGTCTCCAAGACTACAAACAAGAATAAAGAGGTCACATAGTTATAACTTTGATCAGGAGCTTATCTGGAGTTTGTGACTAATTGGGATTGTTTGGGCCTCCAAACAAACTTTTAGGCCCAAATTCAAAATTAGAGAAGATCACTCTAGAGATTTTAGAACTTCAAGATTACAAGACCTCTAGTTGTAAAAATTGTATAAAACAGTGTAGAATTTATTTTGGGCCCGGTATTTTGGCCAAGTAGAATAGAATTTTGACCTTGATCATAAGAAAAAGTGGACGGTCTCCTTTGAAAGAAGCATCCTAAAAGGTGCCACCTAGGAAAAATGAGTCTGAGAAGGTTCCACATGTCACTCCAAGTAGGCGCCACATGAGAGCTTCTTCTCCTAACTTCTTTTGCCACTTGTTCACCTCCCATTGGAGAGTGTTTGAAGCTTGGGCTGCAAGTTACCTTTGCCACATGGCACTCTCCCAATGAAGAGGATCCCCTCCACTCATGGCTTGTCACTTGTCAAGCTCTTATTGAAGAGTTTTTGAAAAACTTGCAAGACAAATCATCTTTTATTCTATAAATAACAAGCTTGTGTAATTGAAAATTGAGTTTTAAAATGAGTAATGAAATGCTGACCAATATTTGCCTCTTTAACCTGTTCAAGAACTCTTCAAAGAGTAGTCTCCTTTCTAGTCTAAACTCTTGCTTCCTCCTAAATGCGTTGGCCTAACCTCACACATAATTCATTTCCAAATCCATCTCACATGTCCAAACAACAATTCTTCCGCTGCACACATCCACAACAAAAATCCTCCAAGAATAAGCACATTATAGAATTGCATCATTCCACTTATACTTCCAACCACACTTCTTGCTCCTATTCTAGCGCCACTTGTTATTCCACAACTACCTCCCTTACTCAAATATCACCAACACATACTCACTTGGCACCCACTCTGGCAAATCATCCATCGTAATCTCTTGCTCCGAATGTCATTCCATCATCGTTGCATGCACCTAAACTTCCTTTATCACTTAGCAAATGTGTTTTGTCCACTCGTAATTTTAATCTTAAATATCATTGTAACTGTCTATCTCCCTAATATTACTCTTTTATCTCTTCTTTGGATTTTGTCTATTCCATAGTCTACAAGTGATGTCATGGTTGACCATGATTGGAACCAAGCATGCTAGTACAAATGGTTGCTTTGTAAGTTAGCAACACAAGGGAGCTTGTCTGCTCGCCTGCTAACAAATCTGCTCTTGGGTGTCAATGGCATTATAAAGTCTAAGATAGTACTAGATGGCACTATTGACCACTACGAAGTTCACGATAATTAAGGGTTATGTTCAAATTCTTGGACTTGATTATGGTGACACTTCTTTACCTTTGTTCGTCATTTTCTCACTATTGTTGTCATTCATCATTGGCCTTTTCGTTATTTGGACATACAGAAGTCTTTCTTCATGGCGAGTAGCAAGAAGATCCGCATATGGAACAACCAAATTTTACATTCTCCAACAACTTGCCTTATATGTAGGTTGCATCATTCCCTCCATGGTTTGAATCAATCTCCTTGGGCATGAATTGGTGGAATCTCCTTTGCTGCTTGAGTTTGGTATGACTAGTGAAGTTTATCACTTAGTCTTTCACCTTCAATCTCTATCTAGACTTTGCAACTATCTTATTGTATATGTTGATGATATTGTCATCATCGTCAATGATTCGAACAAGATCCTACATCTCAAGTCTAATCTACGTAGTCAATTTCAAACTTAGGACTTTGATCTACTCAAGTACTTCCTCAGCATTGAAGTTGCCCAATCATTTACTACCATTTTATTTCTCAACAAAAATATGCCTTTGAGATCCTCACTAAGTTTGGCATACTTGGTTGTCGCCCAAGTGACAATTCTATAGATCCTAATGCGAAGCTTCTCTCAGGTCAGCAGAGTAATTGAAAGACCCTAGAAAATATTGTGGTCTACTATGAAGACTTAATTACTTCATTTTCACTAAGTCAGACATCACATTTAATATTAGTGTGGTTAGCCAATTCATGAAGGATCTATGTGATAGTCATGTGAAAGTGTTGGATACCTCAAATGAACCACGTCACAAATTAGTGCAAGATGAAGACAATTCCAAAATTGTTTTTTATTTTGATGTTGATTAGGCAAGATCACCTTCACATAGGAGGTTCACTTATGAATATTTTGTTCTCATGGAAATAAAACTTGACGTCCTAAGGAGCAAGAAGTAGAAAATAGTTTTTAGATCCAGTGTTGAAGCTAATTTTTTTTATTTTGATGTTGATTAGGCAAGATCACCTTCACATAGGAAGTTCACTTATGAATATTTTGTTCTCATGGAAATAAAACTTGACGTCCTAAGGAGCAAGAAGCAGAAAATAGTTTTTAGATCTAGTGTTGAAGCTAATTATCATGCCATAGCAAAGCTTGCTTGTGAGATTTCATTGCCGAGGCAACTCCTCCAACAATTAAAATTTGGAGGCACTCAACATACAGAACTAATGCAACAATCAAATTCAATCTTACACATGAGGGCTAAACACATGGGGATTGATTATCACTTTGTGAGAAAGAAGGTGCTCTTAGGAGAAATCATCACTAATTTTGACTTGCAAACATGTTCACTAAATCCCTTAAGGGATCCCGTGTTGATAGCATATGTAACAAGCTAGGCTCAAGACATCTGTATTCCAACTTAAAGGGGAGTGTTTGAGATATGATTTGATTATGTAAGAAATATGATTTGGTTGTGTTAGAAATATGATTTTTGAGTATGTTAGAGTTATGATTTGATTACATTAAATAAGGAGATATGATATGATTTGACAGGGAAATATCATAATAAATGTTTCCCCTTGTTAGGTATTGATTTTGTTCCTTATTATTGTCTACCTTCTTTATTATGAATAAGAGTACTAATGGGTGTATAGATCACACAATTAGAAGCAATACTCTTTATACACCTCATGAGCTAGCTTTTGGGATTGAATTAGGCCAAAATTCTTTCTAATAATTATGTATATCTTTCTATACACGACCAATGAGTGGAAAAGAGTCTCAAATCCTACAAGTGTATGACAAAGGTCCCAAAAGAAATATTTTGACCATATACTACGCCAATGTGGGACATTGAGTTCTTTATGACATACAGGAAAAAGCCGCTGAAACTATGGTAAGTCATTTAACACCAATTCCATGATAGACTGTATCTTATTGTGAAATGTTTGCTACCACCACGAAAAAAAAAAAAAAAAAAAAAAAAAAAAAAAAATAAAAAGGATATAAAAAAAAAAAAAAAAAAAAAAAAAAAAAATTATATTTTTTTTTTTTAAACAAATAAAAAAAAAAATTATTTATCCTTAATTTTTTTTGTTTTTTTTTTTTTTTTTTTTTTTGGATAAAATTTTTTTTTTTTTTTAACCATTTCTTTTTTTTTTTTTTTTTTTTTTTTTTTTTTTTTTCG
>Ga0099825_1008089_pt1 | contig 12588 bp, 6 predicted proteins | sample SiratroredBW_FD_76838 | JGI IMG/M metagenome (GOLD analysis project Ga0099825, IMG submission 76838) | Root nodule microbial communities of legume samples collected from California, USA - Siratro red BW | ecosystem: Host-associated > Plants > Roots > Nodule | place: USA: California | collected...
TATATATATATATATATATATATATATATATATATATATATATATATGAAGTTTTCTCCTAAGATACTCTTAATTGTCAACAATACAATACATGTATTTTACAGTGTTGTAAATGAAAATGCAAGGCAATAACTGTTAAGAATATATACAAGATATAGAGACAGAAGATATAGAGACATAGAGACGGAAGATATAAAATAATTGTGTTTTATTAAGTATGAAAATTTTGTGGGATTCAATTTTGCTTATATATGTGTACAACAAATAGAAGAAAAATACAAATGATTTCTTTTTTTTAGATATATTTATCACAATATAATTGTATTTAATCTTTATCTATATTTTCAAAAATATTTATTTAAATAAATACCCATAACACAAACATTGACTTTTAGATCTCACTTTATGTGGATTATTACACTATAGATAATACACAGGGTGTGTATCTCTCTCTATATAGGTAAAAAAGCTAATAAAAATTTGTTTAACTTAAAAGAACAAATAAAACATTAATATTCTAATAAAAGAAGGAAACAGAGTTCAATGAAAGATTTGTTTAGCAATCTCATTGGCAGTAAATATTTTAATCCAAAAAATAAAATGAACAAAATTGAAGTGTGAAACATCTATTTAGAATGATTGTTTTGACAAGCAAAATTTGTCTTATTTTTTCAGAGCTTCTTGGTAAAGGAGAACAAGATACTTTAGTATACAATAATAACTTTATGTTTACAATATTTTTTTAGTATGATTTTTATAATTAATGTCTATTTTGTTATTCAGTGAAAAAATTTGTTAAACAATATTATTTAACTTGAAACAATTTGTTAAACAATATTATTTAACTTGAAACAATTTTTTAACCCCACCTGGAGTAGTGGATAAAAATAAGAGAAAAAACCTTCTTCATTATTTCTCTCCTACCTTCCAACTTCGATAGTTATTTTTTCTTTTTTTTCTTGATTTTCATCCTTTATATTTCTTTTGTTTCAAAACTTGATCAAGTTCTGCATTAGGTGAGAATTCTAGAGTCATTTCAAATGATCATAATCTCAAACAGAGTAAGTTCATATTTGCTCTAAAGATCCATTGATCTTAATTTTTTATTAAGTTTTTGTATCAATATTGATGGGATCAGTTAAGAAAAGTGTTCCTCTCAACTTGATTAAGGTTATACTAAAAGTTAATGTTATTTGAAAACTTTATTCTAGAACCCTAGAGTTAGACCTGATATTGTTGCTTGATTGGAAGAATTGATAGGGGATCGTTGTTTGAGGTAAGGCGAACTAGCAATTTATTTTTATATTAATTAGTTACTTTTACTTTTAAATAGACGTATAGGACAAAAGATTTGAATATGTGATTATCAATGCTAAAGTCTTTCTTGTAGGTCTGACTGATCCTTGAGCACTAAATGAATTTGATGGTTTATTTTGACTTAGTGTGATTAACTTAACTATGTTTTGAGTAATTAAGTATTGTTTTAATGATGGAAAGATACTTGCATAATATGATTTGTGGATTGAATGAGTATAGAATGTGAATGATGGAATGATGAAATTGATACCATACATTTGGAATAATTTATGAGATGTGCTTGTTTGTGTACATTAAGTGTAGCATGCCTCCTATGTTTAACAGAGATCCTCAAGCTTCACTGATGATCTAAGTCACATAGACTAAGATATCAGGTGGTGAGAAGCTGTGAGGGAGTTCATATACACTGGGACCGCTGGTGAGACTCGTTATTGGATGTTTGAACTTACTCTGATCCTTTTTTTGAATGACAGTCTAAGTCTTGGGTATTGAATTAGTCCTTTCTCTTAGATTCGCTGGTAATTTAAGTCTTGGGTATTGGATCGGTCCTTTCTATTAGAATTGCTGAATCTTAGTCTTCGGTATTGGATTAGATGTTAGTCTCTGGTAGGGACATACTTAATGGGGGTCTTCCGGAAGACGATAGGTCTATGTATGACCTATATGTATTGATGTGGTCCATGTGAGACCTTTATGTACGATGTTTGACATGAGTACTTGAAATGAAAAAGGAAAACCTGTATTGAAACTTGATATGCTAGACTTTAAAGAAATTCTTATGACTGAGATACTCTGTTCTATTTGCATGTATTTAGTATGTTATAAACTTTCAATTTTACTAGCTTACTTTTGTTTTTCATGTTGTTGTATGGACTGCAATGACTGTACTATCTACACGAGCAGGTGCAAATACAAGTCTTGGAGCATCTTAAAGATGATATGCCCTTAAACTGATGTTTCTTTGTCTTGTACATACTTGTATATATGTTTTGATATAGTTAAAGACTCTTGGAATTGTCATCTTTTTTGTTATGTAGATAGTTGTAGATAGATTTGATGTACCTGAATACTTTATGTAGTACTTTGAACCTTAAATGGGTGTTAATACTTGGTAGTAGACAAAAGTTAGTTTAATTGAGATGAAGCTCGAACAAATTTTGCATAAAAGTTTACTCTGTAAGTCTCTCGCTCGAGCGAGATGAAGCTCGCCTGAGCGAGTCCTTCGTAAACAAAATAAGATGCTCTCTTGAGTGTTTTCGCCCAAACAATAGTAGTTTCGCTCAGGCAAAAATCAGGAGTGCTCTCTAGATTGTTTTTGCTCCAGCAACAAATTTCTCACACAGGCGAGGTAGATTTTCGCTCAGACGAAATTATTTTCACCCAAGCTAATTTTTTTTTTCTTTCTTCCCTTCTTCTTTTTCTTTTCTTTTTAATTTCTTATTTCCTTCTTTTATTTATTTATCTTTCATGTATTAAATATTTTATGGTTTGAAATTATACTGTGTTGAATGACAAATGCTATCTATAGAATTTTTTCATAAACAACAACATTATATTACTTAAATACTACTATTATTGCAAATTATTCTTTTGATTAGATAAACGTATGTTTTCTATAATTACTATATCTTTATGTGTTGTAATGGTAAACTTTTGAACAATGTTATTTAACTTGAAATAATCTTTATAAACAACTACATTAAGATGACTTAATCTTGATGATCTAGAATTCAATCTTCCCTTGAGTATAAGGGAAAATAAAACTAACTTATTAGATATTTAGATAGTAAAATTGAAGAGGTTGACCGAAAGAAATTTAAATCTTTTGTGGTAGAATATTTTCTTGTACTGAGAGTTTTTCTGAACAATTATGAAAGTGTTTTAATAACTTAAAATGACAAAATTTTAAATTTTTATTAAAATAATAAGAATAACTCTTAACTATTTTTTCTTTGTTTCTCTCTCCCTTCGTTATATTTATTCTCTTATTCTTCTTGTCTTCCTTCCTTCATTTGTAAGTATTAGTTATTGAGAATAACAAATGTTTTCCATATAATTTTAATATAAAAATTTTAATTTTAAAATATATATTAATATTTTTATATAACAAAAGACTAGTCTATATAAACTAAAATTTTGAAATCTGACATTTTCAAATTGTCTTGTTTGAATAAAACATTTAAAAACAGAATATAAATCAAATTAATTCAAATTTCATGTCTTTTTAAATAATATACAATTCAACCACAACCTTAAAAATTTTAATATTGTTACTATAGGTATTTAAGATTCATCTGAATCAAATTTGAGAAAATATTTCATTAATTACTTTTTTTTTTTCACAAATTACGACTTTATATAATTCTAAGCTACGTGGATACTCAAAAAAAATTATATAATCAGTAGTCTTTATTTTTTACCTTCTCTTTTTTGTTATAGTTATAAAGATTTATTTATTTTTTCAATTATCATATTACCCTTATTTGAAGTTTTTTTTTTTTAATTTAAATTCGTAAGATGTTGAACCACTTATCCATTAACTATATACATGTATGAAGCCTTATTTTTTGTATATTAAAAATTGTACATAACAAGGGAACAATATTAATAGGAGCACAATTAAACTGATAAAGAAAGGGAGGGAATCATACACCCGTTTTCGGCTACATGGGGAGCAATGTTATTCTTACAAGTCGTTCTTATTGTCACCATGACGGCTCCAATAACAGTGTTTAATACCATTGTCGGTGGACAAATCTGAAGGGTATAATAGTAAAAAAATAAACAAATGCAGGGCCAGTATTGGACAGTGACCACCGCCAGAGTAACCCAATCACAATGCGTGCGCATCAAGCAGCCAAAACGACGGAGTTGGCATGTTCAAAGTGGCATTTTCGTTGTATCCGAAACAGCAGAGGGGTATTTGGGTAATTCGAAAAGCGAACACAATAAGAAATAGCGAAACGCTTAGTATCTTATAGTGGGGAATCAATCTCTCTCTTCACTACTCCACTTGTTGGTTCTGGTTTTTTTGTTACGCTCACCAAAACGGCTCACTCGCAGGCCAAAAGCTTCGCCGTTTCGGTTCCTGCTTAGGGTTTTCTTCTCGCGTCAAATGCCGCGCGGAGCCGCTACTTCTCTCTTCGCACTCTCAAATTCCAATTCCCCTCCGCACTCTTCACCCACCATGCATTGATTCTTCTTCCTCTTTTTTCTCTTCTGGTAATTTCACTCCTCTCTCTCTCTTCTCGTTCCTCATTTTGTTTCTCGACTTCTTTTTATCGAATATTAGGTTAATTGATAAGTGGAGAGTGCTTGCTGTTTGTGTATTTTCTGCGGTATTGCGCTTGATTGTGCTTGTGCGAACTGAGTTTCTAGTTTCAGTGTAGGTTTAGGGTGGGTGAATTTTCGTTTTCTCTTCGTTTTTGCGAAATTGGTTTGTTGTTTGGTATGATGCTGAGCTGGATTTTGATCTTGAGGTCTTCAGCGGCCTGAAGGAATGAATGAAGTTTAATTGTGTGGTAGGATTTGCTTCGTTTAGAAAAAAATAGGGTGTGCTTAGAACAAACTGGTGGTGTTTGTTAGATATGTAACACTGCTAGTGTAGAATGGAAGTTACTTGATATACTCAACATGCTTGTTTCTACAGTATTTGTGATTGTGGTTTAGTTTGGTTACTTGGCATGCTGCTGGTTGTAGCTTATTGTATTTGTATTGTCCTTCATGTTTGAAGGGTTTCAGTGTATTAGTATTTGGTTAAGAAGTTGTGTCCGAGTATTTTACGTAGTATAGATTAGGTTGTGTTACTACTTGATGGAAACATTATTTGTGTCTGGTGTTTCTTATTTTTAAATTTAATTATTTTTTTTATTGTTATGAGTGCTTATGTTATGATTTTATGACTGTCTACAGTGGTGGCAGTTCTGGTATGGAAGTGTATGATGTTTCTGAAACTAGAAACCATGATGCACATATGGTAAACAATTTTAATCCGTAACCTCTGTCCTTTAATATTTGATTTTTTCAGGATTACTTTGATGATAGTCAGTAAATGTTTCATTTATTTTAACTTTAGATTGAAGGTACTGATTTAAATTCACACTTCTCAAACCCAAATCTTGAACAAACTGAGGTCATGACTAACGAAGGAGCCCCTGAGTTTTATGTTGATCAGAACATGTATTACCCTGCTGCCACCAATTATGGGTATTACTGTACAGGTAATTTAGAAGCATTATAGTGTTAGTTTTGTTTCGAAATTACATCATGGTGATAGTTTGTTACTCACTGTGTTTAGGTTTTGAAACACCCGGGGAATGGGAGGACCACCATAGGATTTTTGGTGTAGATGGTCCCAATGTTCAATACACGGCAAGTTCAACTCCTGTTTCTCTCTATCTATGTTGGTTAATGAATGCTTTTTAATGGTGATGTTCTTTTCTTCAGGGTGCACAAAATGAAAGTTTGCCGTATGTATATTATAGTTATGGATATGCACAGTCTCCATACAATCCATATAATCCTTATATTCCTGGTGCTATGATTGGAACTGATGGCTCGTTTGGAGGAGGGCAACATTATTACACCCTCCCCAATTATCAAAACCCAGTTTCTGTACCTGGTTATATTCCTCTTGTTCCGCCGGACAATTTTTACGGTAGTTCTGCAGATTCTGTTTTTGGAGCCAGTGCTTCTGTCAGTAAACCTGATGGAAGAGGTTCAAAACATAAGTTCAATTCAGCTTCTGGTAGCATTTCTAGGAACTCTTCAAAATTTTTGTCAAATCAGACAAGTTCCTTGGCCAGGGTGTCAGAAGGGCCAAGAGGAAATGATGGGAGGAAGCAAGATTTAACGCATGCAAGTGTGTCCGGTAGTAGTTTTCTCAATTTAGCTTCACCAGCTGTTCATCAGGTAGTTGTATTAACCTTTTTTAAATTACTTTTGAATTGTTGATTTACGCAATTTTGCTTACATTAATGAGAATTAACATATCTGCATGAAATTAGCTGTTAGTACTTCTCTACCAATGTGTTATTTTTTTAATACACCTATGGATTGTTTGGTTACGTTAGTATTGATTTGTGGAATTTTAGACGATCTTTTATATAAATAAAAGCTGGCTAAATTCAGTGTTATTGAAAAAGGGCCATGGTGGAAATCACATCCCTGCACCTTGTTTGAGGAAGAAACTGGTCAGTGTGATCTGTCTCAAGGGTAGTGAAACCCTAATTTTGTTATTTTTAAACTGTTCTGAGTTCTTATACCCTACCCGTGCCCCAAACTTAAAAACCTAAGTTTCCTACCAGCAGCAAAGAGCTGTTCTCCCACGTAGTACCCCTGATCCACACTGCAGGTCCCTTTATTTTCTGTTTCCTCTTCTGTTTGCAGCGCTACAGTCCTCTTTTTTTTTTGTCTACAGCACCACCCTCCCCTGCCCTTCCCTTTTTTCTTTTTGCTCTTAGTTTTTGCAATGGCACCCCTCCCTTTCCTTTTTTTTTGTTCTTTTCTACCGTAATTATGTTCTATTGTTATTTTAAGTCTTGAATTTGAACTTAGTCGTGTGTTGCTTTTATTTTTTGTTATTTAAATTTCTAGATTTGTTATTATTTGCTCTATGGTTGAGTTTATATTTCTGTATTTTTTAATTTGTTTATATGTATATACTACGCACTTTTGTCTGAGTCTTCCGCCATAACTTGTTATGGTTACTGAAATATATTTTTAACGGATTTTTGGGTTGCTGATATTTTCTGTTATGTGATATCCATAACTACGTAAACTTTTGTTCATGAAGAGTAGGTGGTTTGATAATTGATTGGGGTTTCTTTCAAAATGTTATTTATGTTGAGAATTGTGATATCTATAGTTGTGTGTTGCTTTCTTTCTATTGTTATTTATATTTCTAGACTTGTTATTATTGACTGTATGGTTGAGTTTCATTTTTTTGCACTGCAATCATATTTCTGGATCTTTTAATTTGTTCATATGTATATACTACGCACATTTGTCCATAAGTCTTCTGCCATAACTTGTTATGGTTTCTGAAATATTTTTTAAAGGATTTTTGGGTTGCAGATATTTTCTGTTATGTGATATCTATAACCCTACATAAAATTTGGTTCATGATGAGTAGGTGGTTTGATAATTGATTGGGGTTTCTTTCAAAATGTTATTTTTGTTGAGAATTGTTTTGATTGCTATACTACTCTCTACATGTGTAGGATATATTGATTCAGGTTCTTAATTTCAACCTGTAGATACAATTTCTAATGGGAATGTTATGACTTATCATCAATAAAAAATGTGTTCTTTAACAAATAGTGAATTTTCTGATTTCGGATCTAATGCTAATGGACAGTCTGCAGTTGCTAAACTTAGGCCGAAGCTTCACATGGGCAAAGTTCCAAGTGGTGGAAATGGAAGCTCTGATATATTGGGTGAGCAAAATCGGGGCCCTAGAGTTGGTAGATCAAAAAATCAGCTGTCTGTGAAAGCCTATACAACAGTGGCAGGAGATGGTAATGAACAGGGGAACATTGTCATTTATACTGATCAATATAACAAGGAGGATTTTTCTCTTGACTACGAAAATGCCAAGTTTTTTGTTATAAAATCGTACAGTGAGGATGATGTGCACAAAAGCATTAAATATAATGTGTGGTCATCAACACCTCATGGAAACAAGAAGCTGGAGAATGCTTATGAGGATGCAAAGAAAATAGCAGCAGAAAAATCTGGAGTGTGCCCGATCTTTCTATTTTTTTCTGTGAGTGTTCAATGAATTTTTATCCTGGTTCTTTATTATTTATATATCTACTTTCTCTCTATGTTATCTATGTGCAAGTCACCTTACCTGGTTCTTGTATATTATTTTTCTTCTTTTTAATGAAGGTTAATGCAAGTGGTCAGTTCTGCGGGGTTGCAGAGATGGTTGGTACAGTTGATTTTAACAAGAATATGGACTTTTGGCAGCAAGACAAATGGAGTGGAAGCTTTCCTGTAAAGTGGCACTTCATTAAAGATGTACCAAATCCAAATTTTAGGCACATTATACTGGAGAACAATGAAAATAAGCCAGTAACTAATAGTAGAGACACACAAGAGGTATATATGGTGTCTGCCTGTATTTCCTTTAACAAATTTAGACATGGCATGTTCTTCTATTAATATTTTACAGTAGTGAAAGTGTTGATTTTTACTAGAGGGGTTTGCTTTGGGCTTGTTATGTTTAAACCAAATTTTACAATTTATCTGGTGTATTGTTTTGTTATATCAATTGTAGAGTTATGGGACCTCTTGCATGCTTGAATATCTGTTGTTAAAAGTTATATCTTATTGCATTCTTTTTGGATTAGTAGATTTTGATTTAACTATCTTGTTGCAGAAAATTTAATATTTATTTTATTCGTATGCATGATTCTTGATTTTGAATTTATTCGAACCTAGTGAATTATTGTACATCACCTTTTATATCACTGTTTATGTTGGATTAAGCTATTTTTGTACAATTATTGTTTCGTTTTGAATTCAATGAATGTAGCTTGTTATCCTTTATCTCTATTTTTCTGCTTAAACTTGTTACATTGATTACTATGTTTCTTGCTTATGCACAGATAGTGTATTTGAAAGGTTTGGAAATGCTGAAAATATTCAAAAATCACTCATTGAAGACATCTTTACTCGATGACTTTATCTACTATGAAAGCCGACAGAAGATCATGCAGGATGAGAAAGCAAAGTTGCTAGGCAAGAATTTTGATAGTCCGATATTTGTACCTGTATTGGAAGCTTCCCAAAAGCTGAGTTTTACGTCAACCGGCAATTATGAGAAGAATTTGAAGCCCAAGGATGATTCTGATGGCTTAAAACAGATTTTAGTTTCAAGTCCTGAGCAGATTGCTAGTAATTCTAATTTTACTAGCATCAATCCTGTGGATGAGAAAGCTAAGAAAGCTGTTGATAAAGATATTTCGTCTATCTTAAAGATTGGTTCAGTCACCATTGCTCCCAAACAAGTTGAGGCTAAACAATCCATTAGCATTGATAATAAAGAACCAGCTGATGTCCTTACAGTAGGCTCGATGCAGGTCAAAGTCAATGGGTTTGGTTCATCATCTGGTTTCTTGAAGGTTGGCAGTATCCCACTCGACGCAAGAGCACTGCAACCGGGAAAAGGAGATCCTTCCGTTAAAACGGGATCACAACGTTAAATTTTGCTTTGCGTTTGAAGCAACATCTGGTTTTAGTCTACTTGGTAAAAATGGATTAATGGTTGCCTGATTGCATTTTACAGTTGGGAGGTTGAGGTTCTTTTTGATCAGTGTGTTTGCTCTTTGCATTTCCTATACAGTTCATTTGCTAATGATGTTTTGCTGCAAGGCTGTTATATCTTGGGTCTTTGGACGGTGTTGATTGGGTCGACTTCTGAAGTTTTTATTGGATAGTGTAACGCCCCGTTTTTTTGCTTTTGGCCTGCTGGTTCTCAACATGCAAGGAGTGAGTGAGTTTGATCATCCAATCTGTGTTGAGAAACCTGCTAGAACTTCCCGCCACATTAGTCGAGTGAGTCTGCTATATTACAAGATCACATTTCAATTCTATTGTTTTCAACGTGTTTCATGCTTATTTGGTTAAAGATTAGCAAGTGTACCAATCGGTTAAATGATCTTTCTAAGACGAGAGTATATCAAGATCTAGTGTATTAATTCTCGTACGTTTTAATCTAATCTAAGGTGGAATCAGTTCAACGTATTTTCGTTGGAAATGTTACATTTGTTTGATATAATCGTCTTTCTCAGATCCCGATGAAACTTTTGTTTGATAAATTTTAACTCGATTAGGGCTTGTGTTTTTGCTGGTTGGACTGAAGGTCATCATCACTTTGTTGGGTGCTACGAAAATAATTTGTTTGCGTGGTTGATACGTTCTCAGCTTTAGAATTCAAAACCATTCAGGATGTTTATTGGTGTGACAGGTTCTTCATTGAATTTCCTTAAATCATTAAAAAAAAATTACGTTAAACCGTGCAATAGAATTCAAGTTTTTCTACACCAAAACTTAAATTTGTGTAAATCAAGTTATTTTCAGACTCAACGCTGATGAACAGATCCCGTGTTTCGTTCTAAGGCTGATAAACTGGTTTTGAATGAAGGAGTAATAACTACATGTGAAGCTCCTAAATATACAAATAAACTGGTGTCTAGTGAGTATTAGCAATTGATTAGTAGAAATATATCTCTTATTTCACTGTTATTTAAAAAATCTTCATTTTAAAAGGAGCAATTGAGGTCAACACATTTTCTGTGTTATTACAATATTAATTAGTTTAATTTTATAAAATAAAGATAAGAAAGATTTTAGTAAAATGTTTTTTTTTTTAAATATCTCTTCTCAAAATGTTTTTTTTTGTCGGTTTTATCTTCTTCTATAATTTCTCTATCTATAAATTCATCTATTTCACTTTAGAAAATAGTATAAAAAACGTTTATTAATATTTGTTTCAAAAGTTTTAACATCTTTTAACTGAACTTTCTAATAAAATGAAAGATCTTAGGTGAATAAATGAGTAAATAATAATACAATAAATGAAAAATAAATATTAATTTTGGTAATGAATTTAAGTGCCTTTTCATATCAAATGTGAGGCAAAATATATACGCCGTGAAACCAAACAATAATTCTTATAAAATGATTTTTCCCGACTCTCACTCTTCTATTTTTTTTTTCCATTTTTAAAATTTTTAGAAACGTGTCACTTATCTTGTTAAGCAATTATACATAAATAGGATCTACGTAGAAATTAACATTACTTATAACTTAAGACTTTAATACTTTAATTTAAAATATATTGAGTCAGTGAGTCTTTTTTTTATAGGTTATTTAACTTTTTTTTATCTTTATTTAATATGAGATTTAGACTTATATTTAGATATTTAATATTTTTTATTTTAAGTGAGAGTCCTTCTCTCACATTGGTATATTCTTACTAAAATAAAAAATATTTTTAAACTCAAAATATCACAAAATAAGATTTATACTTATTTATATAATATAAATTGGTCTTATTTTTAGAGAATGTGAAATTTTCTAACACATCTCTTCACATTGAGACATGTACATTAATTGAACTTTTATAAATGATACAAAAACGATCCAATAACAGATAATATGATAATTACATCAAATTTCATTAAGATAAATTTTAATACTGTCTTAGAAAAAAAAATTTAAGATTAACTTAATTTTACAAAATTAACTTATAAAATAACTTTTACAACTACTTATATACTATAAATTATTGGTACGTCTAGTTTGACTTGAAATCTCCCACACATTTTCTTTTTCACTAAATACCAAAACTGATCCCGTCAAGTTTGGCCGATCTCAACAAATTGATTAACTTGATTGTTGTTATACCTAACAGTGCCATCAATTGAACAGTTCTATATTCAAGATGAATAGTTGGGTTTGCTAAAGGGAAATTCTATAAATTCGAAGCCAAGTTTCACAGTGAGTCCACAAAATTCATAATTTGGAATATCATGGAGCAAACATCAAATACGCAATTATTATTTCTCAAATGAAGAATCTGACTATTAGTCAATGTTCACATAGTTGGCATTACCAAAATATTGTGCTTCCTTCAGTAGAATAAAACTGCTTTCACGTGATCTTTGAGTTGAAGTAAAGCGTGAGAATTAAGCTTGTACCTGACAAAATCATTAGTAACTCAAAACTCATCTCAGCAATCTAAATTTGTTTATAATCATATCATTGATACAAGTCAATAAGTTAACTTTTGTTAGTAAACAATAATCTAATTCATCATTTACAATGCGTCTTATTTAAAGTACTTTTTTACTTACAAAATTTGAATTCGAAGTACTCATTTTAAAAAATTGAGATCAGTGGTACTTGGACAAGGACTTATTGGTAGCAGCATTTTCTAATTAGAGCCTGTGCGTGATGATAAGGAAAAAGTACCAGTCTTGTGTTGTGAATTTTCTGAGCCTGCACGTAGAAGATGCAAGATTTCTGATTTTGCATTTGTGGTTGTGCTTTGTGAATAATAATACACTTATTAAACACAAATAAGTGTAATATGTCAGGGAAGAATTGAGATGACTAAATATCTATTTGTACGGACAAGATTTAATTAGCTTTTTTTTTTTTTTTTTTTTTTTTTTTTTTTTTCCTTTTTTTTTTTTTTTTTTTTTTTTTTTTTTTTTTTTTTAATTAATAATAAAATTTTTAAAATTTTAAAAAACAAAA
>Ga0099825_1008090_pt1 | contig 12584 bp, 6 predicted proteins | sample SiratroredBW_FD_76838 | JGI IMG/M metagenome (GOLD analysis project Ga0099825, IMG submission 76838) | Root nodule microbial communities of legume samples collected from California, USA - Siratro red BW | ecosystem: Host-associated > Plants > Roots > Nodule | place: USA: California | collected...
ATATATAAAATATATAAAATATATATATATATATATATATATATATATATATATATATATATATATATATATATATATATATATATATATATATATTAATGAGAATGCTTTTATGAATCATTTTTGAACAAGTATGTTTCTAAGAATTTGTTTTAAACTATAACATTTTTCAAGGATTTTTCTTAACCTTCCCTTTAAATCTAACGTTCTTATAGTACTTTTCAAAATGAGCTTCAGTATTTTTTAAATGACCAATAATTAAAATTAACCCTATGTGATAATATAAATTATTTATCATAAATTAAATTATATATAATTTATATGTTCAAAACTATTTATTTATAATGAATTTCAAATGTGAGTTATAAATTAAAAATATTTTTTTGTTATAAATTTTAGTTATATAAAAAATTATACTAATTTTTCTAAGGTCTAATCAAATTCCATACAACATTTTATTTTTTATTTTTTTAGTATTATTTTGATCTTGTTAGAGTAAAAGTTCAACACCTTATAGTTTGACTAAGTGCTTACAAAGCATGAATTAATGAAGTTGCATCTGACGGACGTTGAAAAAATAACAGATCATGCAAGTGCTTCGTCTAATAGATGATAAGAACATAATTTTAGACGAGTTCGTCTGATGAATGATTGATGATGATTAGACGATAAGTATAATTAAGACTCTAAGCTGACATGAACTTAAAGAATAGTTATGAAGTTTAAGTCTACAATGCAGCAAAGGTCTTTACCATCTGTTGCCAAAGAGATCCGTGCCAACCAAAAATTCAAATATCTCTTGGGATTCAAGCTAAAGCTCTAATATCCACCAACTATCTGACCAATAACATTCAATTCTAGCTTAGTTCTCTATCTTGTATGGTGTGCACTTTTATCATTGTTTAGTGTATGAGGTTTTATTAATAAGGAAGACAAGTATCGCCAACTATTAGAGAGGTTGCATTAAGAAAAGAGGAGTAAATAATACTGCATGAAGAGGATTTAATATTTTTCAACGTTCAAACTCGTCAGATGATAGAAGAAGAAAAAGAAATTGTCCAAATAGTTCAAAGCTACTTAATGACCAGATAAGGGAATGTAATAACTAACTTTTTCGATTCTATAAAAGGACATGCTTTGAAGAGAAGAAAGAGAAGAATAACCATTATTTACAAGTGCTGCAATTCTACTGAATTGTCATTGTTCCCTAAAAGTTTGTAAGTAAGAACACTATTTGTGTTCATCTTTGAAAACTACTAAAGAATGCCTAAACCTTTTATACATTCAAAGACACTATCCTCTTTGGTGGGGTATTAAACATGATATTTTGATCACAAATATATTGTATTTGTATCAAGGTTTCATGTTGAAAGAATACTTGCTTTGGGCTAGGAGTGACTTGTAGAAAGAATACTTGAGTTGGTGACCTGTTGAAAGAATACATGGGTCACTACAAAATTTTTAATTTTAATGGAGGTTTATTAACGGAGGTTATAATAACCTCTAGAAAAACATACACTTAATAGAGGTTTCTTTAACGTTAGAGAAGTCTTAGCAATTTTTTATAAAACCGCATGTAAGTATGGGTGTTTTATTTTTCTAATAGTGTTTTAATTATTCTATGTTTCCTCATTTTTCGTTTTAATTATTTAAGGTTTTGCACTCACTGCTTCCGTTGTCGCTCCTTTCTCCTTTCTCGCCTCCCGCTCACTTCTAGCCCTTCCCTTTTCAGTGACTTTTGTCTTTTAAATTTCAAAACATAAATTTTTTTCTTTTCGAGTGTCAAAGTCCTCAACGGCCATTTGCAACCATGATTCAAGAGAAGGAGGGAATCCCCACTCTGGAAGACTCGAATCGTCTCATAACCACCTACAGGAGAAGGAGGAAGAGAAAGATGAAAATGATAATGATGACAGCAACAAGCTCAAAGAGCATGTCGCATTCCGAAGCCATCGACTTGGTTCCCAAAATCCCCTTGAGGTTGCAAAAGAGATTCAGGATCTCTTTTAGAGGGCTTTCGATTGTTGTGCCCTAATCGCCAAGGTCCTTAAGGTGAGCAAGCTTCTCCACAATCGAAAATACGCTACCTATCAAGGTGAGTTTGGATGACTTTTGTACTGCCCATTTATCTTTATTCTCTCACATCATTCATGTTTAGTAAATATTATTTTCCAGCTTCTTCCAAGATGTTACAAGTATACGATTTACGGTTTGGATGCTTAAAGAAAAAATTTATTCGCCCCGTATAAGATACGATGTCCAAAGGAATTGTCATAAATGAATTCAATGTCTTTAGTCCAAATCTAGGGTTATGCCTCATGGATTTTACACTCACTTACGTGTTGCTTGTGCTTCTTGGGTGGATATTAGCATGGACTTTGTCCTTGGACTTCCTAGAATCCAAAAGGGCTTTGATTCTTGATTGCTTTAGTAAAATGACTTATTTTATACCATGCCACAAAGTAGATGATGCAAGCAACTTTGCTCGACTCTTGCTAAGAGAAATAGATAGACTTTATGGACTAGCTAAGACCATAGTAGCTGATAGAGATCGAAAATTTGTTAGTCACACTGGAGAACACTTTGGGAAAGACTAGGCTCTAGATTAATTTTTTCTACTTCTTGTCATCCTCAAACAAATAGTCAAATTGAGGTTGTCAATAGATATATTTCAATTATGCGTAGGACAATACTGAGGGGTAACCATAAATCTTAAGATAAGTACCTTCCCCATATTCAATTTTCTTACAATAGGTAGTTCATAAGACTACCAAACTATCTCCTTTTGAGGTTGTATATAGTTTCAATGCTCTCACACCATTAGATTTGGCACCCCTCCCTAGTCCTCAAGATTTTATTCATAAAGATGAGATTTCCAAAGTTAGGTTTGTAAAGAAATTACATGAGAGGGTTCGAAAACAAATACAACACCAAATTGAGAGACATGTTAAACAAAATAATAAGGGAAAGATGACATTAGTATTTGAAGAAGGGGATTGTGATGGAATACGTCACAACCACCTTAGTCAAAGAATAAAGGGAAAAGAGCTAGAGGGTAGATCAGAGCTTTCTAGAAGATTGGGCCCATTTAAGCCTGTTTGGGTCTCCAACTATCTGTCTGAGCCCGAATCCAATCCTGAATAGATCACTTCGGAGAACATGGTGCATCAAGGAAAAATCCTCTAAATTTTATTAATTTTAAAATAATTTGGACCTTGTATTTGGGCCAAGTATAATAAATTTGGGTTTTGTATTTTGGGCCATGTAGTGTAAGATTTTGGACTTTGAAACCCATAAAAATGTTGGACGTCCACTTAGAGGAATCTCGGCACGAAGTCACTCAAGACACATGAGAGTATGTGCCACATGGAAGCTAGAGTGTCCAAGGAGTTGCCACACGACAACCTCTCATTTGAGATGATTGAAGCTTGGGAAGCAAGCTACTTCCTTGCCACATGTCTAAGTGGAGAGTATTTTGAAGCTTGCTCCACAAGCTATACCTCCTTGTCACATGTCATCACCTAAATGGAGAGCATTTTGAAGCTTGCTCCACAAGCTACTCTTGCCACATGTCATCACCTGAGTGGAGAGTTTTTATGAAGCTTCTTATACATGCTAGGACATCCAAGATTCTATAAATAGAAGTATTCACTACATGTAAAATTAACTTACAATTAGTAATGAAATGTTGTTCATTTTCGGCCATTCTACTTGTTTTTGAGTTCTCCCTAGGTTAGTCTCCTTCTAGACTTAGCCTAGACTCTTTCTTAATAATTTGGCCTAACCTCACACTCACAAATTTCTAATTCCACGTCAATCCATTGAACTTTTCCTAGTTCTAGAAATGCTTCTGCTCAGTGAAACTCCTTCATCATCCATCCAAAAGAAGAAATCACAAAGATGACAACTAGAAGAAGGGCGTTTTCCATCAAATTGGGTTTGACTTCATCTTCAAAAAGACAAATTTACAAAACAAAGGAAGTTCAAACTCAACACTCGAGGAGATGGTCATTTTTAAGTCCTTCAGCGCATCAATGATAATGCATATAAGATAGGTCTGCTTCTTGAATATGGAGTATGTACCACCTTTAATGTTTATGATCTATAACCTTTAATAGGTGGTACTAATGACGACTCAAATTTTGAAGATTTGATGACAAATTTTCATCAAGATGGAGGGATGATGGTAAACCCTTCCACAAATGACCTACTACACGAGCCATGGTAAGACAGATACACGAGGACTGAGACTCAACTAACCATAAGAGAGTCAAGTTGTTATCTTGGACTATACTGCCATCTTGTACAGAGTAGTTTAGACCTTGATTTGGACCATGTATTGTGCCTTTGAATTCATTATTTTGGATTTATTTTTTAGTTATGAATTAGGAAACTCACATATGATTGTACGTAGAAGCATGCAGGAGTTTAAAGGTAAATTAGTGCTAGCATTCATGAAAATAAGCCACAAGACTTGCACCTTGGATGTCCGATGGATGAAGCTCATTTGGCATATTTTCAATATGATGAATTTGACACTTAGTCAATGTCGAATGCATTCATCTACAACATGGCATTGGATCCATCAATTGTGACACCAATCAAGGAGCATGTGCCAAGTGTCAACAATTGATTGGAGAGTCTACATTTAAAATACTAATAAAGCTTATGGAAGAAGCTTTTTGCATCTCATTTAGTTGATCGCCTAGCCTATAAATAAAGTGTCTTGCATTGTACTTTGGAAGCTTTGTGAATGATAAACTTACGTTGCAGAAATTCTTCAGTCTTTTGTTTATTGATGCTCCCTCTAGGTTAGTTGATGCACACCTATCTCCAAGACTACGAACAAGAATAAAGAGGTCACTGAGCTAGAACTTTGATCGGGAGCTTCTAAAAAGATTGGACCTAATTAGGTCTGCAATCAAACCTTTGGGACCAAGTTCAGAATTGGAGAAGATCGCTTTAAAGATTTTAGAGCTTTAAGATTACAAGACCTCTACTTGTAAAAATTGTATAGAGCAGTGTAGACTTTATATTTGGGCCTTGTATTTTGGGGCAAGTAGAATGTGTTTTAGGCCTAGTAAAATAAAGTTTTGGGCCTTAAGCCTTGTATCAAAGTTACTTAGGACATCCACTTTTTTAGGCTTGCAAAAACTCTAAGAAGGTGTGAAACAAGCTTATGAAGGCGCTACATGTGAGGCAAGTAGATGCTACATGGAAGCTTGCCTTTCAAGCTTCTTTTTCCACTTGTCCTCATTTCATTGGAGAGGACATGAAGCTTGGGATGCAAGTCACGCTGGACACATGACATTCTCCTAATGGAGAGGATCCTCTCCACTCATGGCTTGCAATTGTGAAGCTCCTATTGGAGAGTTTTTGAAAAACTTGCAAGATATGTCATCTTTTAATCTTTAAATAGGAAGCTTATATAATTGAAAAGAGAGCTTTTGAATGAGTAAAGAAATGTTGGCCAATTATTGCCTCTTCAACTTATCTCTCCCTAGAGTAGTCTCATTCGAAGACTATACTATTGCCTTTCTCCTAAATGTGTTAGCCTAACATCACACTCTTTCACTTCATCTTCAACTCCAAACGCATCAAGAACCTTCAACTTCCACTACACATGTCAACTTCACATGCAATATTTCAATTCTCCATGGAAGAAGCAACTAGGCACATTGTTAGTGCTCTTAGTAGACTATTCTAGACATTCCAAAAGAGAGTAGATCGAGCCTCTCTGTGCCATTCTTTCCTTTATTTCATTCTCCAATTCAATCCATTTCTTCTTCTAAATTTCATGCTTCAACCAACCAGTTCATGCCACTTCATTGATTGCAACACCACTAAATCACAAAGGAAACATGATTGCCATTAGTAGGTATATCCTTCTTAGTCTATATTCAAGACTATTCTAGACATTCCAAAGGAGAGTAGATTGAGTCTCTCTCTGCCACTCTTTCCTTTATTTCATTCTCCAATTCAATCCATTTCTTCTTCTAAATTTCATGCTTCAACCAACCAGTTCGTGCCACTTCATCGATTGCAACTCCACTAAATCACAAAGGAAACACAACTGCCATTAGTAGGTATATCCTTCTTAGTCTATATTCAAAATTTTTTATTTGTAGAAGGACTAAAATATAATTTACTGAGCATAAATCAAGTATGTGACAGTGGTTATTTGGTCTCTTTTAACATGAACACTGGCATAGTGTCATCATCTGATGGATAAAATATCTTCATAGCTAGACGAAAGGACAATGACTATGACATTGATCTCTTGGATTTAAGTACACAAAAGGTCACTTGCTTGATATGTAGAGAATATGAGAGATGATTTTGGCATAAAAAATTGGGGCATTTAAATCTAAAAATGTATTTCAAAACTTTTGAAGAAAAATCTTGTTTGAGGTTTTCCCAACGTCTCTTGTAAAACTCAACTTCTATGCAGAGCTTGCAAAAAGGGAAAATAATTAAAAGATTATTTTAAACCCAAAAATTGTTTTCCCGCTTCTAGACCTCTAAAAGTACTATATATAGATTTATTTAGTCCAACTAGAACCTTGAGTTTAGATGGTAAGCGATATGGGCTCGTCATCGTTAATGACTATTCTATTATTCATGGATTTTCTTCTTAGCTGACAAAAGTAAGTCCTTTCATGTTTTTGAAATATTATGCAAAAGAGTATAGACTAAGTAATGTTATTGTATCTTTACCATCAGTTTTGAAAATGAAGAATTTCAAAAGTTTTATGAATCAAATGGTATACACCACAATTTCTCTTCATTGAGAACACTTCAACATGCTAGGACCATGTTAAATGAAAACTCTCTACCAAAGAATTATGGGTAGAGACAATTAACACTACTTGCTACGTATAAAATAGAATATTTATAAGAACCATTCTAGAAAAGACTCATTATGAATATGGAAAAATTGAAAACCGAACATTACTTTCATGCCTTAGGTATCCTCACCACCAAGGATCAAATTGAAAATTTTATCTCCAAGTTTGATAAAGGCATTTCTAAGTTATTTTGAAAAATCAAAGGCTTGTAGAGTGTATGACTCTCAAACCTTGATTGTAAAGGGAACCATATATAGCAAATTTGATGATGTTTCTTAAACTTGTTAAAGTTGCTAGTGCTGCTATATTTGATGAATCCACTCTTGAAGAAGCTTTGGAGATTGAAGAATTAGTTTTGTATAGAGTGTGTATTGTGTGTGTTTTTTTTTTTTTAATTTGTATGTCTTTCCTTTGATATTAGTTTGATCTTGATAAATGCTTAAGAAAACTCATTTAAATCTTTATTACAATTTATTATTGTTAAAGCATAATTTTAATTGGTTGAAAAATAGTTAAATCCATTAAAATGTTCTTATTTAAAGTTTTAAAAGATTACAACAAATATTTTAATCGATTACATGATCTATTTAATCAGTTGATATTACTTAAAACCATAAGTCTTTATGGGTGGATATTTTAATTTGTTAAAATGAGTTTTTAATAGATTTAAATTTCTTATATTTTTATAATAATTTTTATCAATTTATTTTAACTTAATAGTGATCTAATCCGGTTTTTTACCAGTAAGTGAAATCAATAGATTAAAATACATATTTAATCTATTAAAATTGATCGGATAAATTTTATATAACTCTCATTTTCAGAGTTTTTTTAATGTGTTTTCTAAAGTCTGTGATTTTAAAACACCTTACATTTGACATATTTATTATTTTAAGTCTAAAAGTGTTTTCTTAATGATTTGTTTTATTGTTCTTGAGATCAATCTTTTCAGTCAAAGGATTTTCACCTAAGTTTTTCTAATCAAGTTTGATCTATTGTTCTTTTGTATAGTTTTATTTTATAGTGTTTAATCTAGGATTTCCAGTTATGGTTGTGTACAAGGACTTAAAAATATTATTGTAGGTTGAAAAGTAATATTCTTGATATTTTTTTTTGTACTTGTAAACAATTATTCTAGTGATTAACTTGGCTTTCTTGTATTTTTGAAAGTCATTTAAGAAAATTTTTCCTATTTTCTTCTTCCACGAATCTTCTTTAAAAGAGAACTTAAATTAAATTTATTTAGAAACTTAATAAAGTTTAAATTTTTTTGTCCTTCTTAAAATTTCTGCTACTATTTATAATTGCTGTGTTTCGAGATTATTCATTATTAAAGGATGTCGCAAAAATATTATTAGAATACTTTTTAACTTGAAAAATTTCATATCTCTACAATAATTCTATTTTTAAATAAGCATGTCGATAACTTAAAAAAATGAATACATAAATGTTATTATAACCTTTTATTTCCATACTTTCAAATCTTACACATTTAAGAATCAAACTTTGAATCACAAGTCGCTAAGAGACTTTAAAATCCCTTTTATCAATACAACTCTATAATCATATCTAAGGCTTCGTTTTGCAACAAATAAAGAATAATTACGATCCTTATCTTCAGAAGCCTCCCTTTACACTTCAAATGCGCAAATTCTCCCCACTTCAAATATACTTACAGGAAGACAAACAATAAGGCTATCCCCTATGGCTGTTACTTTATAATAAGGCTATCCCCTATGCCTATATATCTTATTTTCTTATAAGGCTAGCCCCTATGCCTACATGTCATTAGCATAAGTGCGAGAATGACCTTGTATTTCTTATCAAAACAAATCCAACATAAATGAGAATGTGGCTAGAAAAATGGTATTGGATTTTAGTAGATAATATCCGTAGAGGTTTCAGGAATATTCTAGTCTTTAGTTTTTTTTCCATATAAAATAACGCAAATCAATCGCATTCGAGAATCCTCACTGAATAAATAAAACAAAAACAAAAACAATTTAAGAATAAGGTGATATATTCCACAATCATTAACAATTAAGCAATAAGTTAAGCATTGCCTTGTTATGTTTGGCCGAATCACTTGCCTCTCTGTCGGTTGGTGAAAAGAAAACAACTCTATTAGAGCAGTATAAAAGAAAACAAAAAGAGAGTAAGCCAGATATTTTACACCAATGGAGTAATTTCTTAAATGAAGTAAAATGGATAAATTTAAAAAAATAGATAAATTGTTTTCCAATTTTTATATATTTGTATTGTACATTTACAAGTAATGTCATACTATATCTTAAAAGAATTTATTCAAATTTAAAATAAATTAAAAACAACATGTTTTAAGTAGACATGACACTTTTACTATATTAATAATTAATCATTATAATATTTAAAATATCTTAAACTATAATGTTAAAAATAATGTAACCATGTCATAAAAAATGCACAATTTATAAGAAATATTTAAAGATATAATAACATTCACATACTTTATTTTGAAAAAATAATGAGAAAATAAGGATACAATAACTTTTTTTGTTTTTATCACGCGAGGGGAAAAAAGTGGATTGATATGGTAGAAAAATATAAAGCTATTTCACTTTTTATTCTAGGATTAGATTCTATTGCCATATTTATTTTTGCTTTTGGTCATGGATTCTCTTGTACTTTATACAAAGGAAAAGCAGCACAAAGATCAGAATCCTTCCCAATGGTAAAGTCCAAGCAGGATATATAGCATGCATGGTAATCCTATAAATGCTGAAATTAATGAATATATTTTCCAAATTCTTTTGTTAAAATCAAAAACAAAATCAACCTGACCGTTTATCACGGTTTTAAATTTTTATTTCTTTACAATTATAATTGTAATCGCATTTATTATGTTGAGTCGTCATAAATAGAACTTCAAGGTTAAAGTAATTAAAGTACAAAATTTTGTAAGGTTAAAGTAATTAAAGTATAAAATTTTGTAACTTTTTTGAACTAAATAGTATTTTTTTTATTTTTTATTTTTTTCCAATAACACACTTTATTTTTTAATTTCTCAAATAACATTCTTTATTCTTTAATTTCTTAAATAATACTTTTTTTATTTTTCTTTTATCTTTTTTTGTTTTTTTATGGTTATATTACTTGTGTTATTTTTTTATTTATTTTATATTTTACTTTTTACGATTACTTCAATTGTGTTGTTTTTTTAAGAATTATTAAAAATTTTAATTATTATTTGATTAGAATTAAATAAAAAATAATATAAAACTAATTGAATTAAATTTTCTTAAAAAAATTAATACAAAGAGAATAAAATAAAATATTTTATAAATTTTTTAACTAATTAATTATAATAGAAACATAAATGATAAATTATTTTATTTTATATTTTATAATAAATTTAATTTGACATAATAAATTATATTAAAAATATTTCATAAAGATATCATTTAAGTTTTTAAAAAAAATATTATTTGATATTTGATAAAGATATTATTTAATTTTTTATAAAAATAAAATTTGATTTTCAATAAAGATGTAATTGATTTTTTATAGAAATAAATTTTATAATTTTATTTTGTATTAAAATTGAAATCAGAAGAAAAAATTATAAAACTATTATTTGAATTAAAAATTACATTTTTTATTTTATTAAAAAAAGATTTAAATAATTAATACCAAAAATAAAATAAAATAAAATTTGTTTAAAACGAAATATAAAACGTTTTAGTGATGTTGAGACATGTTGTTTTCATATTAATTTTTTTAAGTAAATTTAATTTAATTATTTTTATATTATTTTTATTTAATTTTAATCAACTAATAATTAAATTTTTTGATAACTCTTAAAAAAATAACACAATTGAAGTAACAGTAAAAAAATACAATATAAAATAAATAAAAAAATAACACAATTGATATAACTGTAAAAATCAAAAAAATAAAAAACAAATAAAAGAAAAATAAAAAAAGTACTATTTGAAGAATTAAAGAATAAAGATTATTATTTGAAGAATTAAAAAATGAAAAAATACTCTTAAAAAAAATAAAAAATAAAAAAGTGCTATTTAGATAAGAAAAAAATGTCAAATTTTGTATCCAGCGAAGAGCAATATAGTAGATATTGCTAGAGGAAATTTTTTCTGTCATATAACATATTTTTTATGTTATAATTATTATAGATATATAAAAACATTGTTATTTTGTATTTTATAAGTGGGTTATAGCAATAATTAATATATAAAAATATTTTTTTAACTTTTTATTGATTAATTAATATTCTTTTAATAGTATAATATCCTCATAAAACATAAACCAAAAGTCATATAATATAAGCCACTAGCATCTACAAAGTATAATATACTTTAAAATATTATTTATACATAAAAAAATATATATATATATATATATATATATATATATATATAATTTATAATTTAATTTATTAAATTTATTTTTTATATAAATTAATTAGTAAATATTAAAATAATTTATTTTAGAAAGTATTAAAAGTTAGATATTTTATCGATTATTATTCTATAAATTATTTTATTATAATAAAAGTATAAATATTTTATTATATTTATATAAACATAGACAATTATATTGAAAGATATAATTGATTATATTTAAATAAATATAATAAAATATTTATACATGATCAAATTTTTTAAATATTTTTGTAAATTTTTTATGAAAATTAAACATGAAATTTTTTGTCTTATATTTTTATGTTTTAACGTTTTTGATTTTCTAGTGTTTTCTTTTATTTTTCTGTGCTTGTTAGGATTTAAGGGACGAAAACAAATATAGAATAATGAAAATAAGGATGAGTTATTCAATATTTATATAGTTAGCATTTTATTTAATCAATAAAATTTACGATTTATAATTAGATAATTAAAGTATTTAAGTTAACTTTATGTAAGAAATTGTAATCATTTCAGGAAATTGTTATTCACTATTATAAAATGAGGAAAATTAATCAGGGTATATGGATCACACAGTGATGAATTTTGAAAGCATCCAAAAGGTGCAAAGAATTCCTACAAAAATATCTTAACAACAAATTTTATGTGGATCGTATGATTATTTTTAAATTAAGTATAAATAAATTAAAAATTATAATAATTGATGAAAAATATAAACAGTTGATATTCCAACTTGAGTATTCTTATCAATCGTGAAATTAAAATTGAAAGGTATAATCGCAGAGCCTTTATTAGTGATCTCCATTCGTATTCTTAGTGTCTGACATATTTTAACCAAACTTATGTAGACTTTACTTAGTGCACTTTTATCTTTTGGAGAAGTTTACTTATCTTATAGTTTAGTGCTTTATTTATTTAGTTTTATTGTAATATAAAAAGAAGAAAAAAATTATAATTATACTTTTAAAATAAAATAATAATTGGAATGAAAATAGTCTTGAGAAACTGAAGTGTAAAGTTCGGAAGAAATTTATGTAAGCCTTAATTACTCATTTCATATATTCATTTTTAATATAGTCTATTCTTATTAGAAAGTTCAATCGTGTCTCCAATTAATGTTTAAAATCTAGTTAGTTTTGTCTTTCTTTTTTTCTAATTGACTACAATGTTTTTCATTTGCAGGGAATTCACTATTAATGTTAGTTAGACTTAGAGTATGAAATTGACGGATGCTCCTGCATACTTTTTTTTTTTTTTTTTTTAATTTAAAAAATTTAAATAAAAAGTTATATAAAGGAGTCATTTATTTTTACAA
>Ga0099825_1008091_pt1 | contig 12583 bp, 6 predicted proteins | sample SiratroredBW_FD_76838 | JGI IMG/M metagenome (GOLD analysis project Ga0099825, IMG submission 76838) | Root nodule microbial communities of legume samples collected from California, USA - Siratro red BW | ecosystem: Host-associated > Plants > Roots > Nodule | place: USA: California | collected...
AAATAATAAAAAAAATATATATATATATATATATATATATATATATATATATATATATATATATATATATATATATATATATATATATATTTTAGTCCATTTATTATTAAAGAAATTATTACTTTCTTGTTTTGAAAATCATAAATTTCATTGTAATGAAATTAATCTAAATACTCATCAATTGCATAAGTTTACTTCAGTAAATTATTGACCCAAACTTAATCCAATAGGAGTAAATAAATAACTTATTCTCTAAGAAATGAAAAGGAAGAAAAAAATAAGGCTAGGTGAGGATTTAGTTTAATAAATAAGTAGATAAATTAAAAAATGAACTGGTGTATAATAATGCAAATGCCCACAACCTCATAAACTATTTAATATACTGTTATGTATCTATTATTTCTGCGATGATTAATTTTGGTTGAAGAATATAATTATTTTTTAATAATTTTTTATGTTGTTCCTAGTTCATTAATTAAATAGTTTTGCTCAGAATTTTTTTCCACAACCTCATAAATCAATATAATTACAGAAAATTTAAAAAATAATGCTACAAAGTGGACCACTTTTGAGTCCCCTGTTAAAGTTAAAAAAAGGAATGTGTGATATCAGTCTCAAACAAACCCAACAAGGACCACCATTTTCAAAATTGACCTTCTTTCATTTCCAAAATACAAAAAATATTTGTATTTAGCTGCTACTGTATATCTGGGTACTGGGAACACTCAATTATTAATGAATAATATATATACATGTGATACTCGTATTTTATATATATATATATATTTTTTTTTTTTTTTTTGAATTTTAAAATTATCATTATATTTTGTAAGCAATAAAGAGAACAACAATAAAGATAATCCATTAAATATAACTACACACAAATATTTCAAATATAGTTACGCTTTTTCTTTTTCCTCATTCATGCAAATATGTAATTCATATTTTTTTCTTAATATTATTTTATTCAAATTATAAATTGCACATCAAATATAACAAATAAATAAAATTAATATCCAGATAAATCATCAGCTATAAAAAATTAAAATTAGTTTTCAGGTAAATTGTCAACTATCATCATGTTCACATTGAAATATTTAGATAAATTTGAATTTTTAAAATAAATTGAAATTGTTGCTTAAGTTCAGATCATAATTTAAACATAATTTCTTTTTTTACTCTTTAAGACGTCTTCTGATGGAATTCCAAATTTTAAAGTGGATAATATTTTGAATGCTATCATTTATTTCAATATGTCATCTCAATAAATTTAAAGTTTGAACATTGAGACAATACTTGGATGGAAAACATGATCCAAAGATAAACTTTTCTTCTTCTTAAATCTCCACAATAAACGATATCTGAATCCTAACTATCTTATTTCACCTAAACCTAACCTAGTTGAAACACAAACAATATAAAGGTATTTCTTGAAGTAAAATGTAAATTTTGTAATAAATAAACACAGCAAGCTCCTCTTCCATCAAAATTACTAAAAATATAAATATATGTTATTGCAGTATATTTTTATCGTTTTTCAACAAAAGGAAATATAAAAAAAGAGGTAATAGTGAAGAAGTTGATGCCTTGAAAATGATTTTTCAGAAAAGCAACAGTGGTTGTACCTACATGTATACATAAATCAAGGAACCAAAATTTCAGCCATTAAAATGGGCACGAGGCCCTTCTTTCAACCACACATGGTAGGCCATTCCTGTAAGGTAATAATAAAATTAGGTGAGAAAAAGGAAAGAGAGAATATGTATATAATGATGTTGGACCATTTATGGCAAGATAGTGCAGGACCTCTAGTTGTTTGGCCACTCTAATAATCGAAATGAATTTTGAAGTTCAAAAATCAAATTAAAAATTTCAAGTTTCTTACCATATATAAGTAAAATATAAGGATTAGTTGCAATTTTGATTTTATGAAGATTTTAATCGCTTAAGTTTTAATTGAGTCGATCAGGAATATAGATTTGCAATTTGAGTTCATCATTTTGTCGAATTACCAAGTGTAATTTAATAAAATAAATAATTTATGTCAAAATTTATACTTTTGTAAATTCAGATATAATTGTGTAAAATAAATTTTACTCCAATAATAATAATAATAATTTCTTCAATTACTAAAATATGTGTTTTTATTAGCTCACACGGAAGGTCCCCTAGTTTGGCAAAACACCCACCATTCATGATATCATATCCAGCATTGCATTCAACAAAAAGAAAAAAAAACTATAAATAGTTTACTTTTAAAATTATATATATATATATATATATATATATATATATATATCGTTCTTAGTTTTATAATTGTCTCTATTTCAAATTAATAAAACATTTTTATTTTATTTCATATTTTATTTTAAAATTTATGCAAAATATAATACCTTTATAGTATTAAATTCTTAATAATAACATTCTTTTATTTTCCAAAAAAAAAATTAATAAACATTTAAACAGGTATGCTTACATCAGAATGAAAATGAGACATAAATTTAATGTTAATTAGATATTATAATAAGTATGGATTTTACTTAAAAATATAAACAAGTACAAGTATGTCCTCTCTGGTATTTAGAAAATTCTTAATAATCCAAATTGTTTTTGCTGAATGGTAGGCATGGCTTGATATATCATAAATAATAAATATTGGTTGTGCACGTGTTGATAGGCAGCAATAATGCTTGCAGCTACACAAAATAAAATATAGGGTTTATTATCCTAATAATAAAGTGATATTATTTTTTATAACTATTGTCGTGTACACCAATTTCGTATCCTAATAATAATAATAATAATAATAATAATAATAATAATAATAATAATAATAATAATAATAATAATAATAATAATAATAATAATAAGAATAATAAAGTGATATAATAACATCACATAAAAAAATGTAACAATAAAGATTAATACAAAATAATAAAAAAGTAGGAATCAAGAGTGAAAGAATCTTAAAGACAACAAACAAAGTTTATAAACTTTCAAAGTACCAAAAACATATTTAAGCAGAATCAGTCGTAATTTTGCAAGTTTCAACAAATTCCATCCGACAAGTATAGTGCTTTAGAAAGCATATAAGTGACATTCCTCTCTAAAATATAATGAGAAAAAAAAGGTTAATGGAAAGAAAAAAAGCATGAAATTGAGAAGACCTGCATTTTTTCTCATCAGAAAATTGTACTTTCCCAATTTCGCCATCATCCTCTGGAATTTTACCGATTTTATTGCTTTGATGGTGGTGGGCAAGAATGGGACAGGCAGTGCAGAGGACAAAAGACAAAGAATCTATAATGAAATTGTGAGGACACCCCCTCCAAATAATTGAAGTTTCTGACATTTTAGGGACCATGAATCCAACCAATATCATTATAATTGGCCTCAAAAATAAAGCACCACTCCAAATTTTCAACACGTGTTTGTCCTTCCATCATTCCACCACTACAGGATCTTCGAGCTTTGTCTCAAGATTATGTGCCACAGCATCGATAAATTCCTCCGTATTCAAGTAAAATTCCCTTGATACCCTGCACATAATGCATGTTCAATCGTCAACCAATAATATCACGACGCAAACCACTTTTCACTTGCAGTACTTTAACTTGCATTGTTAGTACAAGCGAAAACACAAGCTTAAAAAGCATCTGTATCAACTTTTTTATGAAAATAAAAAAATTAAATATTATAATAATTATTACAGTAAAAAATATTGGTAATTGTTTTTAAAATAAACCCAAGGTATAACTTGCTAACTACTCTTTCTAACAAACACGAGGTGTAAACGAGCAAAACACCCCTCCATCCCCACACGTATATCAATGATGTTGATGCATTTTACATCAAGTAGCATATTTATGGATTTACCATTCACAACAGGCATATTTACATTCTCTTGAAGCCTTAAAATTTTAGATCTTTATGTACTGCGTCAAATTGATAAGATATACATATAAAAAGAAAACTAAATTTAGCTAATCTGGTTCATATTAACTTTTTAGTTTATTGAAGTGTAACATCATAAATTTTTCTTTACCTTTTCAAAATTTAATTGATACTTTCGATTTGATCATTTACATTACTATGCTCTGTGAAGTATAAAAACAAAATAAAAAATATAAATACAAGATGTTGCAGAGTAATCAAGAGAAAATAATGAAATGATGAAATCCAATATTGTCTATTATAATAATTTGATATCAATTATTCTCTTTAAGGAATTGACTTAATTCTTCAGGAGAATGCAAAAAAGAGAGAAAAAAAATGAGATAAGGAATTCGAAGTAAACTATTAAATTTTAAAATAAATATTTAAATTTAAACGGTAAAATAAATAAATTTTAACAGTGAAACCGTTTATTCTTACTAATAAATTTAATTGTTGTAAATATATTAGCTAATTAAGATTAAAGATTTGTAATTACCAAAAGAGAAAAAGTGAGCTATTATTAAAAGCATGAAAAACAAAAATATCATGAAACTTGTAAGATGTCTTGTGCAGTTACCTTGGTTAATTGTTTGTAAAATATATTAATAAAAAAATACAGAGTCAGGTAACATATAATATAATTAAAATATTTTTTATTAATTTAACGAATTTTATAATTTTTTAAGATTGAAAATATCAAATTCATGTTTTGAATTTTAAGATTATTTCCACTTCAAATAAATCTTTTCATAAATTAACCTGTAGAAAAGGAACCATAATTGCAATTTAGCCTAATAAATTTTGAAAAGGAGATGCTTCAAAGTAGAAGGACAAGAATAAGGACGTTTAGCTATAAGTTGCAATACTAAACTTTTCAGGATATCTGTAATACTAAATTATTCAAATGAGAGTAAGCAGAGGTAAGAAAGAAAGATATTCACTTACTTAGGTCCATGAACCAGAATTGCAAGATCTTTAGTCATCTTTCCCGACTCCACTGTCTCAACACAAGAAGCCTCCAATTTTTGAGTAAAATCCAGTAATTTTTCATTATTATCCAACTTGGCTCTAGTAAACAATAACAATCATGTCAATAACAGATTCAGAGAATAAAAAAAGAATAGTCTAGGGGGAACACAAGTGGAACAGACGTAAATCGGTATATACAAGAACACACCGCACGCCCTCTTGCAGATAATTCAAAATGACTGCACTGACCAAAATTACACAGCTTAGTACATCTTAAACGGGGAGTATCAAGCGAAACATATTTTGTTTCCTGATGGAGGTCAGACCATGGACCTATGAACCACGCTACGTAATACATTGGGCTCTTTGCCTTAACACCAGTAAATGATAAGAGATACCTTCCCATCTTAGGTAGGAAAGTCAAGAGCAAAAGGACGCACACAGGTTAGTTAAGGAAAAATAGGTGAGTGAAACCTCAACCCATCATCTAGTATAATGGCGCCTCCCTAATCTCTGTTTGGTTTCGAGAAAAGAAAGAGAAAGGATGGAAATAGAGAAGATATAAGTTGTGAAAAGAGAAATAAAATTGAATGTTTGGTTGTTTGCTAAAATAGAAAGAGAAAATGTTTTGAAAGTCGTGTAAATTGATTGATTTCATATGAATAGAAATAGATGAGAAATAATAAAGTGGGTCTCACTATTTTAAAATTGTTTTCATATTCTCCCTCAAACAAAACATACAAAATTAACTCTTTGCCTTCCCCTCCTCTCTACAAACAAACCATAATGGATGGCTTCCTTCCCATCTCCTAGACAATTTGTTCTGTTTTGACTAGATAATAGGTTCAAACCTCATCCCAGACATTCTAGAATCAGTATAAAAGTATCAGTTCTTCCAGCCTTTCAGTCTCTCACTTATAAGAACACCCAATATTCCTAGTCTATAAAAACTCCCAAGTTTTAGTCACTATTGAAATGGCATCCATGTTAGCATAGAAACAATGCCACAACTGAGACAATGACTTATACATAGAAATGAGATTAACCAGAAAAAACTTCCAAAGCAGTGTTACCAGAGAGAGGTAGAATTTGGCATAATGCCAAAATTCCACCATATTTCACAAAGCACTTGAATTTGAAGCTTGAATCAAGCAACAAAGTACCTATGTTCCAGTCCTCGTGTCCATGCATATATGGAAGCAATACTGTTTGTACTAGTTTCTTGTCCCTTTTGATGAAGCCGGAAATGTCGAGTAACAGTTCCATGAGCTGCCTCAGCTTCTAGTGTCTTGCCATCGGAAGATAACTGCAAATTTTTTGTTGTAAAACTAAGTATGATGTCAAATCACCAAAATAGAGATAGCAACCTTAATGAAAAAGATGCTGAAATAGTAATCTTCTAATACACACCAGCACAGAAGTCATGAGACCCAATGAGCCAAATCCTGCACACAAGAAATTTAAGATTAAAAGACACCTCCTATACGTCAAAATATTCACATGAATTACATCCTAAATCTTCAAATTCTCCCTTTGGCATTCCATAAAAACATGAATAAAAATGAAATTAACAACCAAATCACAACATAAGCATATTCAAGGGTCAGGTAAATGCTTACTTTTTGGTAGATGCATACTTTTCTTCCTTAAGGCCATTTTCTCGTGCACAATTTATTAAGGTATAGCGAATCAGTAATAACCAAAATATTAATAATTATGCCTTTAGCAAAGTTAGTCTATTTGATAATATTAGCTAGCATTGGCAATAATTAGAAGATCCACTCGAAAGCAAATATAAATTATGATGTTATCAACTCCCATTTACACGTCTCCTTGATAAAAAAACAGAGCTCCCATAGCTTGTATGACCCCAATTTCAAATACCCTGATTTCTACACTAGTTGAACCAAGTGGCCAGGACTACTGGACTAGGATATAATGCTTTTTACTATTGAAACTTAAACTGTTTGGGACAATCAGAAATGTCAGGAAGGGCTAGCTAATCAACCAATGACTGCTTTTTGACATTATACACAACAAGTTGCCACTTCCGAGAAAAAATTAGCTCTCCACAATCTATATTACCTTGAGCAAGTAAATCACTTTGGACATCACCATCATAATTCTTGCAAGCCCAAACATATCCACCTTCACTTTTGACTGCATAGGCCACCATGTCATCAATTAGCCTATGCTCATACCTGAAGTCACTTAAAAGTGTCAACCATCTATATGTATATGTAATGCATCAAAGCAAATAGGCTCGTAAATATCAAAACAAACCATATTGAGTGCTCTTCAAACTTTATCTTCCACCTTTCTTCATATACTTCCTGGAATATGTCTTTAAACCTGTAATAATTTCAAACTGTAAATCACCTCCAGTAACAACAAACAAAAAGAAAGGTTGACTGAATTACAAACAATTTTATCATACCAGAGGTGAAACTTCAAGACTAGAAAAAATAAAAGATAAAAAGATAGTAAAAGATGAGTTTTATTAGATATCACTCTTAAACCTAAATCTGAACCATTGGTAATAGCAAGAATCCAGAGTACAGAACTGAATATCTCAAAAGTCCTAAGAAATTTGAGAGTTCTGGTTCTCCCCTCCCAATCCTGACTCAACTCTTTAACCTCCCCGCTATTGTCTCCCTTCCATTCCTAATATGTCCACTGTCTACTAACCAACTGTTGCTACAGTTGTCAACAGAACTGTAAAAGTCTATTCAAATTTCTAACTGACTACTGATACGTGGGGTAAGAACCTAAAAAATATATATACACAAACTGTTAGGTACAAGGGAAATGAGAGTGATAAAATAGGGAGAGTTTATTATAATAGGAAATTAAATAAAACGGGAACAGGGCAGTTTTGGTTGTTAGGATGGGTTGAGCTTTAAATAGACCAACCCACTTAGGAGTAGGAGATTTTTTGGATGTTGTGAGTATTGACAGAGTTTACTCTGTGTGAAAGGAAGCATTTTCCTTTGTAACCTATTAGGGTGTATGCATTGTATAGAGAATTATCCTTTGTAAGAACTGTGAGTCATTAGACACAGTTTTGTAATAAACATTGCATTTGAGTATTTCTTGTTTCTCTGTGTTCTGTATCTGTGTTGGATCTGTGGAGTCCTAACACAAACCCAGTGATATAATATTATAATAATCACCTGCCGTCGTATTTCTTTAGAATTGTGTTTTTGGTGCTCAAGTAAAGAGGCCATTTCTTTGCAAAAGCCAGTGCCATTGATGATTCAGCAAATGCTCGAATGGACTGCAACATTCGGAAAGCCAATCTTGAAATACAACCAAATAAAAAGCAACTTCTTTAAAACATATTACTGGATACACAGTAGAAATATAAAATGAAGCAAACCTCATCAACATTATACATAGCAAGTGCTACACCGGGGCCTTTGAAATTGTAAACATCAAGCTCCGTGGTAGTATCACCATTTTCTGGGACTAAATTATATTACACAAGCTTGTAAACTACATGTACATATTCTAAATAATAACATTAAAAAAGTTTCAACTCCTTGAAATGCAAGGCTTTGAAAATTATCGTACCAAATACCAATTTGAGCTTCCCCGGTCCTCTAATTATAGCATCAGTGGCACGATACTGGTCACCAAAAGCATGCCTACCAATACATATGGGTTTTTTCCATCCTGTAAACTGAAGAATAAGTTCTAAATGGTGCCTTGCAGTATTTCAACTCTATTAAGGATCACACCAGAGTTAAGACATTACCGGGAATGATTCTTGGTATGTTGCGGCATATTATGGGTTCACGGAAAACAGTGCCTAGAAAGAAAGGAAAATATCACAAAGAAAAAGTTGAAAAAGTTTTAGAATAGAATTAGGTAATATTGTCAACAAAGAACCAAGCTTAATTAACTTGGGGTTAGAACATTTGATGCGAATTTATTTCAAATACAATACACTTTGATTGGTAGGATTCATGTCATACAGGATGCAGTTAAAATGAATTGCAAGATATTTAGACCTGTAAGTCTTAACACAACTCATGAACCTGACACTGATCTTAAAGGAGTTCCCTCTCTCGGCAATTAAAAAATGACAATGCGAACCTATAATATTGATTTTTTTGTAAATGCACCACCAGTAGCAAAAATATTTATAGTGAGTGAAATTGATATTATCTACAATATATGAATATCACCATATGTGAAGAAGTTTGTTTACATGGGGAAATTCATGACAAATTTCAGTTCTTCCGGCAAAACAAGCAACAATACTGTTACAATCAGATATAATAAATGAACTGCAAAATGATAGACACAAAAAGATGCAAGCTAAATTATATTAGCTAAAGACTATTATGTTGAAACAACGAAATAAATGGAATTATGTCCAAAAAACAAACTTATTTATCAAAATTAATGAATAATGATGTCAACATATATAATGGTACGAGAAATTTAACACTGACTTGTACATGTTACCAAACACAAGCAATCAAATATCAAAATTCTGTAAGTGCAATACTTTTCACACAAAAACCAATATTTTTCTGGGCAAACTAAGATCTTATACACATGTGCATCTAAGGTCCATTCACAAAAGAAGTAAACATGCAGGGAAAAGGCCATCCTTGCAGTAAAGTCAATAGATAACAACATTGAATTAGATGCCTTATTTAACACAATGAACTAATGACAAACCATTTAAAATATTCCTGATTGTGCCATTGGGGCTTCTCCACATAGACTTCAGTCCAAATTCTTTGACTCGGGCCTCATCTGAAAATTCGGAAGAGTTAAGATAATATCATTATTGCACAAAAATGATAAATGAATAAAGATTATGTGCTAGTATCCACTTGCAATGTCCAAAAAAAAAAGTAAAATGAATAAACCAGTACATTAAATCTAGCAAAAATGGCGACTGTGGAAAAAAGTAGTCTTTTAGTCCATGAATCATGACATAGAATAATTGATCAATTTAGAGACAAATACAACTAACCAGGAGTTATTGTTGCACATTTCACTGCAACGTTGTACCTGTATCAAAAAGCAGCTTCTATTAAGGAGTGGGAAAGGGGTTCAAATATTAGTTTATAAAATATAGTTTCAATAGAAAACAGAGAATGACAGTTAAAAAGCAGCATAAGGAAGCCAATAAAGCAGGTCAAAAAATACATCAGGTGAAAAGAAAATAATAAAGGAAGAAAGACAGTGCAACCCTATACAAGTCTGTAAGTAATGGCAGGTCCCTGAAAACAGATACCAGCCTAACACCACAAAGAGGCAAAAAATGTAATCCTACACTGATGTTAGTGTATTAAGGGTAGTGAAACCCCCAAAATATGCAACTGCTCCATTCCAATCAAATGTACCAAAGGATTGCATGAACAGAACAATGTCATTGCCACAAAATATTTGCCTCCTTCTTCATAAGTCGTAAAACAAAACCTTTAAACCTAACCAACAAAAAACTGCTGAAGGAGGAAGACAAGCACAAAGCTTATCAGGGACCCTAAACAAATTATCTGAACAAATACTTAGACTTTGAGCATCCTGATGGAAATCAAATAAGACAAACACAAAGAACTTCCCCCTGTCAACTCTTCCAGGCTCCCAGCGAGTGGTTTTTCATGTTTGAAGCATTTTTTTCTAAAACTAAGGACCATTTCAGAGTGGTTGCAAGTTTTAAAACAGGTTACCCTAAACTAAAAACTGGTTGTAGTATTTTAAAACCGTGAAACTTAGCAACTATATACCATCCCAAACAAGTCCTAAACAAGTAATGTTCGCTTTCAAATTCTGACCACATCCAGAAACTTTATATACTAGTCTAAACTCTAGCTCTCTTTACACCTCCATTTTAAGACACCTAAATCTGCCATACATCTATACTCAGCAACAATAATCAAATATAAATAGTTAAAGTGTAATGCATGCTTTATGTCACATATCTACGTTGATAAAAAGTTACTCACTTGAGAGTGGCTTCGGCACTTTCGACAGTAACTCTGTCATCAGTAGCATCACGATTCTGAAGCCCCAGATCAAAATACTTTATGTTCAAATCCAGGTAAGGAAATATAAGCTGCAGTGCAGAAAACCACTGTGTTAAAAGCAAATCCAAAAAACCAAATAATATCAGCAATACCCTGAATTTACTCACCGATCATTTTAGTCCTTACTTTTGTAATGTGGCGGGTTAAATTGACCTGTAGCCATAATTATGGCTATTAATTCAAAGAATTTTGGTTTGGCTCTAACTTAACTCTACAAAATACACTTGTAAGGTGAGGATTCTCTCTCACTTGTACACTTCATTTGGCACTATCTTTAATCAATGTGGACTTGGACGTTTCTCGATACACCATCATGCGCCCAAAACCATTGAGGCTGGTACTCAAACAATATGGCAGGCAGCCAGTTAACGGCTCTGGAAAAGGCTTTGTACCATTTTAAAAAGTGGGTTCAAATTTAATTCAACCCCGAAAAATTGGCTTGTGATGTGAGGATTGTCTCTCACTTACATACCCTTTCAGATTTCATGTTTAGTGAGACTTTAATTTGTTCCAATGCAATCCCTCACGCCCAACACTATTGGACATGGTGCATGAATAATATGACAGATGTCCCGTTTAATAGATCAGGATAGACTCCAATACCATTAGATAATTTGATTTTAAGTCTAACTTAAATCCACAAAACTGAACCGTGAGGTAAGAGTTGCCCTGACTTACATACTCTTTATCTTTAGTCAACTTGAGACTAAAGCTTTTCCTGATACTAATTAAAGGATAAAGCTACTACGCAATTCCTAAAGTTCTTTAGATGTTATTTTTGGCCAGAATCAGTGCCAGACGGATGATCTACGCTAACTTTTGATTCAAACATTGCCGAATGTCAATGTGAAACTCCAAATTCATTCGAAGAACAGTATGAAAAGCACTTAAGAAATTGCATCTGCATGCATTTTGTTCGTCCTTTATCTAAAATAAATAAACAAACACTGAAAAGTGGAGGCATGCGTACTTTATCCTTGATCATGCTCCATATAATCCTGGTCATTTCATCACCTAAGCAGAAAACAAAGCCAATGAAACCGCGACGAAACAGAAGAATCCAAAGCTACAGCTGCTTCAGTAGGAGTAAGAAAGAAGAAGTTACCGTCCATTTCGACGATCGGATTGAGAACGGGAATTCGGTGGAAGGCGACGCGTGCAGCGTAGCATCGTAGCGAGAGGCGATTGGAGAAGGAGAGGGAGTGAGAGGGAAGAAGGCGAGTGTGGAAGAGGCTCGTGGTAGTTGAAGGAACGAGGAAGTTAGGGTTTCTGAGAGAAGTTGAAGAGAGCATGGTGCTGATAGCGCTTAACCGTAGCATCCGTTTCTCAAGTTCTGGAGCTTACGGTGATTACAGTTCGGTGCACAGCTCCAACCGCTTTAACTCAACGTTTTTCCCGAGGTGCCGCTTCGTTTGGCTTTTTCTCCAGTGAGATGAATTTGGTTTCGGTGAATTTTATTTTTATTTTACTTTTTAAAAATATATAAATTAGTCCTATTTATATTTATATATATATATATATATATATATATATATATAAAATATATATATATATTTTTTTATTATAACAAAATAATCTACAAAGAGTTTTATAATCTATATTTATTCAACATTTTCTAAATAAAGTAA
>Ga0099825_1008095_pt1 | contig 12574 bp, 7 predicted proteins | sample SiratroredBW_FD_76838 | JGI IMG/M metagenome (GOLD analysis project Ga0099825, IMG submission 76838) | Root nodule microbial communities of legume samples collected from California, USA - Siratro red BW | ecosystem: Host-associated > Plants > Roots > Nodule | place: USA: California | collected...
CTTCCAATCTATCATTTTCTTCATTCTTTTATACCTGAAATTTCACAATAATTGAGATTAAATGATTTCCTTTAACTCAGGACTCAAAACATAAATTTAAATCCAAAAACTCTAAAATTGGGAATAATTACTATTTTAAATAACACTTAAACCCACAGGTACTCAATATTTCTCATGTATAAAAACACTCAAAATTGGTACTTATCAAAGCTCACATACATTTCTACGAAATTCTATAACAAATTATAAATGAAAATAAACTTGTATAATATGTACAAGAATAAAAGGATGATACTCTTCAATTGTGTACTCATTTATTTACTCGTCATAACTTAAAGAGGTTTGTGTATTATTTATAAATATTATTGTATAGTGAAACCTCTTAAACGGTTCGTTCAAAAGAGATTTAGCGTAATCCAAGAATTAGCAATGAATCGGTATAAAATTATGTTATACACATTTATTTATTCTCTATTTAATATATTTTTTACAATAATTTAAATTTAAGTCCTATTCAACCGTCCTTTTATGATCATAAATTTTTATAGGTTTAATTCAAGTTATTAATTTTAAAAAAATATCCTAATAATTAATATTTATCATTATATTTTACATCAAGTAATCTATAAAAAAGAAATGAGTCAAACCATTCATCTCAAAATTATAAAAAAGAAATGAGTCAAATCTCAAAATTGATATTAATTATGTAAATATACATTATATTAAAATAAAATTAATAAGTAATAACAAAACTAAAATGATAAAAATATTAATAATTAATTAATAATTGAAAAATGAAAGCACAACTCAACAATGAAAGAAAAAAAAAAGGTATAAATTGAACCTATATTTTAAATTTCAAATCATACTTTTCATTTTCAAACATAAATTTATAAATTTTCTAATAGTCTTCGCTTTAATTTTTGGAAAAATATATTAAGATTTTAATATATAAAATTGAGGTTTTGGATAAGTTATTTGCAAAATTGTATAAGTATATATTAAATAAATAAATAAATCAGCATCCATTAAAACTTAAACAACAAAAAAACATTAAAAATTAACCAATAGTTGAAAATTGAAAACTTGACATTGAAAAATTGATAACTAGGATCAACACTCTAAAGTAAAAGGAAAAATTGAAATTGAAAATATTTCAAATTTTAAATAATAGTTTCTAGTTATATTTATGTTAGTTCTAATATTTATGAAAAGACTAAATGATTTAACTTTTAAGAGAAAAATATACTAAAAGTTTTGAATTAGTTTGATATGAATTCTCTTAATTCAAATTAAATTAGTTTTATAAAAGAAATAAGTTAATTTAATTTTGAACATCAATTTAAGAAACGAAAACATAAAAATTAATAATTAATATTTATCATTATTAACTAATAAAGAAACAAAATTTTATATTGATTTATCTTTCTAAAAACAATATGGTAGTAAATTAATTTTTTTTCTTATTTTTATAAGTTAACAATTCATAATAATTCGTTTTACACGCAATAGAATAAGTAGAATTTGAAACACTTACAGATTGAAAATACATGAAGTTATTAACAGAATTTTTTTCTTCCGAGTTGTTTCACAACTTTCTAAATTTCACTATTTCACTATTTTAGGTGAGAAAACGAGAAATACTAATTCAAAACAAGTTCTAACAACTTTAATTAAAATTTTATTTTCTTTCATCAACAGTTATAAGCTAATATATCTTACGAATTACTTTATATATTATACTAATCACATTTCCAATAGTCACTTCCAATGTGTTTATAAGAAATCTTTTAATTTCAAAGTTGTTAAAACATTTAATTTATTATAATTTCAACTTGTTACCGTTTTATATTATTATTATTAAAAAATGTAATTGCTTTAAATTTCACATTTACATCTTGACTATGATATTTTATGAATATCCATACCGTGCATTATACAAGTTCACAAATATATATATATATATATATATATATATATATATATATATATATATATATATATATACATACATATATGTGTATATACATATATCCACACACAATCACATATATATATATATATATATATGTACCCACACATACGAATATAGCCTTTAGATAAAACCGCCTGCATCACAGTAACACAAACACTGCACAAATTTATTAGTACTAGTTTCTACCAAGCAAGTCCTGCACCAAGCATAACTAGATTTATAGGGTGCGCCTTAAGTTGTCCTTTTAAGCATAGCACACAGGAATAAACACAATAACATCTACGACTGGAACTACATCGAACCCATACATGTGGGTGATATTTATTACTCTACTTAACTACATAAACCAGGAATAGCTCCTTTATGCAGTAGATTTGGCAATAGCTCCAGCTGAAGTCAGCAGAGGCACCAGCTTCCCCTGATTGTGCAGGTCAGTTGTGTCTGCGTAGAAGCACAAACAATTTAACTAACTGTATGAAATGAAACCTAAAGATTAAGAAACTTGCGGAGATCTATAAAAGTATCTAAATCTTACTGTCACAGCCACCAATGTGTTTTCCACCAATGAACACGTTTGGCACAGTTCGCTGACCAGTCCATTCGAGCAATGCTTTCTGGATATCCGCTCCATCAGCTGCACAATGTCAAACCACTTGGATTAACACAAAATCACAGACCCGAATCCTCTTCACTCACTGCACCGTGCAGCAAGTAACGAGAACGACACAAGATTCACCTAGAACCCGTTTCTTTCTTATAGGTAGCAGTGTAGCTGTGGGAGAGACCAGGATGCAAAATCACATATAAAAGGAAATCCAAATACTGAATGTGAAAAGCTATTAAAAATAACTCGGAACCGTAAAACAATCCCTAATAAGCTGTTAACTAATTTTTAAAACCAACTTCAGCAAAAACAATTCTTGCATTCTATGATTCTACATAAACAACTAGAAATATATAAAAAATTATGTTTGAGCGGAGGATAGAAGAGAAATGAGCTTCTATATCCATATACAATTCATCAAACCCGCTGTAAGTGTCAGTATCTTAAAGCTGAATTACAAAAAACAGTTCTGTTAAACATAAAGCATAGGCACAAGTGTATATCTATCTATACTCAAAGCACAAACCAAAACCTTGTTATTGAGAGGACCAAACAATGCTAAAATTAACCCTTACCAATAACAAAATACCTACATAAACAGTTTAATATTATTATTCATTTCAAACAGTGGCGCTTTAAAAGTACAGTTTCAACCCCAATTCATTAACAACCCAGGAGCAGCGTAAGCATAACCCGGGACAAGAGAAAAGTCAGTATCAAATTCTCTATTCCACTCTTCTGCATATATACAAAATTTGAAACCAATAAAAACGTATATTAAAAGGAAAATGATACAGAGAGAATTTAATCCTATCCCTTGTGGACAAGAAAATATGAGATCTTGTAAAACGAACATAAAGGCCTGTTTGGATACAAGCTAGAAGAGCTTTGGAGAGTTTTTCTACTGAAAATAGAGCTTTAGAAGCAAGCCTTCGTGTTCATTCAGAGCTTTTTCCTGTAGAAAATTATCAAAAACTCTTCTCACAGTACAAAAAGCATTATTCTGTAGCTGTGAGAGGGATTGACAGACGTCAACCGTTTTTCCGCATTTCTCGACAACTATTTTTACAACAAAAAATCAAATACGTGAAATCGAAGTTGGATCTAGCAAAATTTCTCCCAAGTAATGATGATTAAGAAAACATAACAAATAAGAGAAAAGAAAAAATACAGATACCGACAAACTTCACGTTCAAAAATCGAAAAAAAAAAATCATGCGGGCTTAAATAATCGAAAACCGGCTGAATCTGTGTCCTTATTGTACAAAGATTCATTAAAAAAACAATAACCTAAGTAGCGCACGCCGTCCGAATATTATTTTTTTTTTTATCTCAGGAACACAAATAAAAGGGTTTAGCGAAAAGGTAAGAAAGGAAAAGGCACACACATTCAACGTCCAGCTCGAGAAGCTTGTAAGTGACGCCAAGGCTAGAGAAGAGGTGCTTCACTTGGTCGCAGAAAGGGCAATAGGTTTTGCTGCAAACGGAATCAGAAACCACGGTTAAGAAAACGATCGATTCAGCGTCGTTCAGATTCACAGAACAGAAATGAAAGGCAAAAGAAGAGAGACCTGAAAACGGCAACGGGATTGGACGACACGATCTCCTTAGCTTTGTCCAGAACCATCTCGATGTCTCGGTTTTTCTCGGGGTCTTTGATTTCCTTACAGACACAATAATTTTGGGGCTCTGTGTGGATATATATAGCGTGCAAAGAAAGAGAAACACAGAAGAAAGCGATGTTACGTCACTGTGAACTGACTCACTCTCCATGAAGGTTCAAGCCCGTACCATTCAATGGGCTGTGAGGATGTTGCTATTCACACCCTGGTATGCTAAGTTGACTCCCACCTTTTGAAAGAAGTTCGTAAATTATTTTAGCGTTTTTTTAATCATAGATTGAATTGCTGGTTTATGAACTATATATTATTCAGACTTATTATGTGAGGAAAGAAAAATATCTTTTTTATTAGATGGGATAATGTATCAAACTCATTTATAAAATGTAAAATAATAAGAGAAAAAAAATTGTTCTTTCATTATGAAAATAGTTAAAGATAGGATTCAAGACAATTATGAATTTGTGCAGTTAGGAATTTAATATAAGAACATTTTAAAAAAATATGAGTGTGTAGTACTCATATAAAATCTTAGTTATTAAGTCTCACAGACCATTTAGCATCATCATTTTCATTTCTGGTTGTGACAAAACATAGAGTCTATTCACATGGACTTAATAGAAGTCTTGGTGTTGTTAGACCAGGTGATTCAAAAATACATCATAGTAAAAAATATGTTTTATAATAACTTTATGCTCTATTACATAAATATTATATTAGGTCTTTCTCTGTCATAATTTTTTTTAGTCTTTGTTATAATAATGGTATCAAAATCACTTTTGAAACCAACAAATGATATTTGTTATTATTGTTAATAGTTTAGTCGGATAAAGTAACTTGTTACTAGAATCAATGAGTGTGTTATGTGTTGAACTGTAATATTTTATTTGGCACGTCTTATTTTGATAAAAAAAGAAAAACTATATGCCCAATTGTTGTCATTACACCCAAGACTATGAAACTTTTGTACATAGAAACATTAAGATTGTACATTTTTTTTTCCTTTATCAGCTCTGTAGTCATAAAGATTGTAGAAAATATTCTTTAATTATTTGGATTTTGGGCTTAAAGTTTAAATTATATGTTATGAAATCATTTATTTTGTAGTTCATTGACCACTGTGAACTCTTTATCGACATAGGTTGTAAATCATTCATTAACTACTTTTAATCTCAACTAGGGTTTAGAGTTTACGTTAGGATGCTAATCTTTAATCGTCTTTCACCTCCAAACATTATTAGAGTCCTGTATATTAAGACTCTAAAAGTCTATTTAGGTCCTTATTATCCTAAAACAAAACCATTTGTTAAACTACATAAAACTACTTAAACAATAATTTATATTAATTATTTGTTTATTTATTATTATTTTTTACGAACGGTGAACTTGTTATAAGTAGACGATCTAATCTTTACTCATGACACTCTAATCTTAATTGTCTAACATAGTTAGATAAGACAACCTATATATTTTGATTATAATAAATAACGATTTTGACAATAATAAATATTAATTTTTCATAGATTAATGATTTCATTTGAGTGTTTTAACATGATACTCTAATAGTCATCAAACTATCAAGTTTGTAACATATAAGATGCAGTTTTGTATACAATATATGAATTCACTTTTTGAATTTGTTAAACCGTCAAGCATTCAATACTTGACTCGTTAATACCGATGAATATTTTGACATAGTAAACCAAACTTTTCTGATAATGTATGCTAAATTTGGTATTATTAATATAAGAAAATGTTACCAAGAATAAAAGATGTTTTAATACATAACAATTTGAACACAACAAAAAAAAAATGTGTCATATGAAAGGCTATCAACTTTTAAAATCAAGCTTTAACTCTTAACGAAAAAACATCTACATTTAACTATCAACAATCTTATTCACAAGGCTTATAAATGGTAGCATTTTATCATACAAAATAACTATAACAATCTAATGTAAAATGTACAACATAACTTGCATGTTTTTTTTTCTTTCTTAAATGGTAGATCGTTAGATCGTCTTATAGATAAAGAATGGACCTTCTTTTGCAAATCCTTTACTTTTATGAAGTTGTCTCACTCAAAGAGTCTTTAAATTTCATATAATCTCTTAAATAGTTTTATATGTACTTGATATCAACTTTGTTTCTTATTATAGCTAGGAGTGAGAATAATAAAATACTCATGAAAACTAAAATGACTTGGTGAGAAAGAACACTTGTGTGATTTATCTAAGGGAAGATAAAAGAAATAATCAAAATGACTTTGTGTATTTATGTAAGCCGTAAGTGGAAATGAAAATTACTTATGTAATCTTCTACATATAGTGAAACCCTTTAGTTTTATTAAAATAAGAATGGATGTAGATAAGTTTGATGATTATAAGGCAAAAATTGAGGTGGAGATTAACAAGGTTTCTAATTTTCTATAGAAGATTGAATTATATGATCATGTTGAAGAAGAATTAGATGATAAATGAGTTTATGATAATTACAATGTTATTACTGGTAAAACAAGGAGAACAATTAGAGTTATAGAAAATTGATTTTATGTAAAGCATATTTCATTTTTCTTAGTAGCTTCTAGTGGGATGTTAGATAAAGCCCTTGAGTGTATCATCTATTCTAGCAAGTAAGGAGAAAACTTAATGGTTAGATATGTCATGAACAAGGAGATGAATTCACTTTGTTTAAAAAAGACCTAGATTATGGTTTGTAGAGCTAGGGTTTATAGATTGGTCAATTATAAATGAATTTTCAAATGTAAGGATGAAATTCCAAAAACTTGTTAGATGATTTAAAGGTGCGATTGGTAACTATATGTTTTACCCAAAGGGAAAGAATTGACTATAATGATGTATTCTCCCTAATGATAAAGCACAAATCCATTCAAATATTGTTAGTCATGGTTGTTGAGCTTAACCTTGAGTTCAAATATTTGGATGTTGAGACCAATTTCCTTATGGATACCTAGAGGAGACCATTTATATAAAATAACCAAAAAGCACTTTGTTTGTTAGCTAAAAAAATCCTTGTAATGTTTGAAGCAATCCCTAAGACAATAAAATGAGAGATTGATGAGTTCATTGCAAGTATTAGCTTTGAGTGAAGTAAATTAGATACATGTGTTTATTTCAAGTTCTTAGTAGAAGATAACTTGTATGTTAATGATATTCTAATAGTCAATATTAATTGAAATGAATGGAGCATGCACTAGTTTTGGAAACATTTGAGATTATTAAGGATGATTTTGAGAAGAATTTGTGGTTGAATTTTCTAAAGTGAGGTTAGTGATAACTGTTAATAATTGGTTAATTAAGCATAGATTTATTACGATTTTTAGCATTTGTTCTGTTTTAATTATAGGATTTTTAGGGATTTTGTTTAGTTAGGGATTTTATTGTTTATTTTCCTGTTTAATGCGTTTTTGTTTTTGGAAGAGAATGATGTTGAGATTTAGGTAAGATTTGAAGAAAGAGAAAATGAGGAATGCTGGAATTAAGGAAATGAGCAGAAAATCAGATTTTAAGTGACTTCTTGCTTACGCTAAAGGAGGAGCTTGAGCTAAAACTCACTTAAATCCAAAAGGAAGTTCTGAACGAAGGCATCAACGCCACTGAAGTGTGAAGTGCGAAATAACAACCACTTTGTAACAAACAGCAGAGATCTTTTATAAAAGGAAGGCTAGAATGAACAGAGGGATCATCATCTTTTGGAAGATCTTTGGAAGCACTTTGGCAATCAAGAATTTTCCTTTTTCCTTTTCCATTGCATTTTCATGGCTACCATGCGTAGCTAATTTCTTTTCTTCTTAGGATTGAATGTAAAGTCTCACTTTCATATGCACTCTTAATACTATTTTTATGTCATTCAATTTAATTACTCTCGTTAATGTTTTGTTTAGCTTTTGTATATCTCAAATTTCTTATTTTGACTGGAAAGTATTATTTGAAATTGGAAATAAACATTAACTCATTACAGGTATACATTCAGGAATGAAGTGTAACGTAATGACTGTTCATTGTAAACGCTCTTAATGCTGATTAATTTAATCTGGTAACTAGGAATAGAGCTAGATATTTTAATCTATGAATTTCAATATTAGAGGAATCAAGTTGAAAAGGTTTTATTTGTACAGAAGGGTAATTTAATAAAATGACATAATTATTTAATTATGAGTGTATGGGAAAGAGAGTCAGTTACAATTCAATCCCAAAGCTTTTATTATTATTAGTTTCATCTCTCTTAACTACTTTCTATTACTTTTCTTTAAATCGTTAAACAAACTCATTATTGTTAATTGATTTTATTCACCATCTATTGATATATATTTGGTTTTCAATTAAACCCATGTTCCCTGTGGGAACGATACTCATCTTATTTATTATACTACTTGAGGACTCAGTACACTTGCTGATAATCCGTTAACAGTTAGATCAACACTTAAGAGGAAGTCTAAAAAAGTGTCTTGTATAAGACTCATCTAGAGAGAATCTTGACAAGTTTAGAAGTGCTGAAGAATTTTGGCAGCAATTCAATATATTCATCAAAGTTATTTTATATGAGAAGGGCGCCTCTATATATAGATTAAACCTTAAGTTAACCCTAACTTGTCTTGCAAGTTTCAAAATCCTCTCAAATGAGGTTAACAAGTGTCAAGACAAGAATGGAGAGGATCCTCTCTATTAAAAGAGTGTCATGTAGCAAGGAAGCATGGAAAGCATGACAAGGCGCCACCTAGCCCTAAATGAGTGCCACCTAGCCCTAAGTGAGTGCCACGTAGCTTGCTTTGCATGCTAGGATTTTTGTTGACCTAGGCGCAAGCTTCTCTCTCCTAGGGTTAGGGCTTATCTTCTACAAACCTTCACCCAAATACAAGACCCAAAAATTAAAACTTTATACTACCTTGGCCCAAAATCCTATTTTACTTGGCCCAAAATCCTATTTTACTTGGTCTAAAATAAATTGTACACTACTCTATACAATTTTTAAAAAATAGAGGTCATATTTTCTTGATGCTCCAGACTCATGATCTCTTCAGTTTTAAACTTAGGCCTAAAATGTCTTATTAGAGGCTCAAACAAGCCTAATCAAACTCATACTCCTTGTAAGTTCTTAATCAATTCTTTAGTTTTGTGCATCTTTATTCTCATCTACAGTCTTAAAGATGACTACCATCACCTTACCTTATTATGTTGAAGTAGGGTCATGATGCTTGACCATGTCCTAAAAGCAAGGAATATACATCATTGGTAAATTCTTCCTAAACCTCCATGCTTTTCTTCCTATACCTCCGTACTTTCAAAGTATCAAAATATTTTTTCTAAAATTTGTATTCTGGACTATATAATTTTAAATATAGAATTTTTTTTATATTTTAAATTACACAATCTATAATACAATTTTTTTTATTTAAGATTAAGTAATTTAAAATATAATTTTTTGTATTCTAGATTTTAGAGTATAAAAAAGTTATATTTTAGATTGTAAATTCCAAAATAAGAGAAAGTGAAGAGAAATACATCTAAAAAGATAAAGAAGATGAAGAACATAAGATGATATTTTTACTTTTATTATAGAGGGACAAAAAGAAAATATAAAGATGCAAGAAGAATTTGCCGACATGATTTCCATTAGACCAGGAATTGAAACTGTGAATATTTTGTGGCAATTTCTTCCTGCACCCCCACAATTACTTCCTGCACCCCACAATTATTTGTAATGGCAAAAGTACCCTTGGCAGAATATACTAAAGGAGAAAGTGGTTCAGTGACTAGGTGGTGATGATAGATTTTCCGATGAGTGACGGTGGTAGAGGGTGCTGCAACAAACTTCTTCTACATCGTTCCTAGATAGGTTGTTTTCATTTTGCTTGGTTTAGGCGTGGTGTAGAGGTGTAGAGTGTCATTCGAATCTGGAATGGATTGTGGGGTGTGTGAAATGCCTTACAGAAAACGTTTTTCGTTAAAGATTTTTGTATTATGGAAAACGTTTTTCGGAAGAGGGGGTGTAAGGACCGGGTTTTGTATTATGAAAAACATTTTTCGTAAATGGTTTTTGTACTATGAAATTTTTTTTCCAGAAGACGGGGTGTGAGACCTGGTTTTGTAATATAAAAAACGTTTTCTGTAAGAGGTTTTTTATTATGGAAAACATTTTCCGTAATACAAAACCCTCTTATGAAAACGTTTTCCATAATACAAAATCTTCTTATGGAAAACGTTTTCCATAATACAAAAACCTCTTACAGAAAATGTTTTCCATAAAACAAAAATCTCTTACGAAAAATATTTTCCATAATACAAAACCTCTTACGAAAAACATTTTCCGTAAGACATTTCACACCCTCACAATCCAATTTCTTCAGAAAAACGTTTTCCATAATATCCTAACGCCTTTTATCTTCATTAACAAGGCTATAAGTGTCCATTAACATATTCTGATGGGGTGCAGGAAATAAATGTGGAGCTGCAGTAAGCAATTGCCATATTTTGTCTAGGCCCGGAAATGCGACGGCCCCGTGTGAATATTTATTGGAGTGCTATATTTACAAAAATAAATGCATATGGAATGAATTTTCTATTTATAATAACTTTTTTACAATATTTTTATAAATAAGTTGAAACTATTATTTTATTTATGTTTTCAAATTAAAATATAAAATACGATGAAAAAAAATACTATCATACTAATTACTAGTTTTTATTGGAGTGTTACATTTACATATATAAACGCATGTTGAATGAATGAACTTTCTATTTACAATAATATATGAAGTATTAATAAGTAATGAATCTAAGGTAATAAATTTAAAGTAATGTTTAGTTTCTGACACGAAACATAAATAAAATTTAAAATGTAAAAAATATTAAAGTTAATCCATTAGTAAACAATAAAAATATATGTAATCTTTAATAAAAATGACATTTTATTGATAATTAACTGTAACAATAAAGTTAAAACATTTTATCTGAAAGATTAAATATAAAAATTAAACTATAAACATAAAATAAATATTTAAATAGATTAAAATTGTAAAAAAAAAATCACTAAGTTTTATATTGGTTGATCCAAATATATTAAAATGCAAGTTTAAAAATTTAAATTTGGATCTTTTAAAATTTTGAAGATTTCTCGTCTTTTGTGCAAATAAGAAAAAAAGTATGTTTTCCGATTAGTTTTATTGTCATGTATATCATAAATATAATTTTTTTTCTTAGACATATATAGATAATAGACTATAGTATAAGAATAATAAAATAAAAAACTTAATATATATTTTTAGCATTTACTAAATTTATATTACTTCGTTTAATGTAATAAAATTAAGCTCATTGTTTGAAGCATAGAAGCCAATTTCGTAGTCCCCCTCGTGTGAAAAGGCTTCCAACCCTTTTTTGTCGGAGCACTTTCTGGTTTCTGTTGCTTTGTTTGTTGGTGTCTTAGCTTTTTGAGATGGTCAAACACTGCAGAGCGTTAGTTGTACAACCAAAATGATTATTTTGACTTAGGATTATGAATTATGCTTAAAGTTGTCATCCATAAATTCTAAAAGTATAGAGAAAGTAACAGGGTGTAGTGTGTAATGTTCATACATGAAGTGAGAAACATGTACCGAAAATAAGGGAAAGGGTGCATTGTCTAATTTTTATCTCTTTCCCCTTAAAATGAAACTGATTCCTACACTAAAACTCTTGAAATTATATAATATATTGACTTTAAAATCATGATAATACAATAAAAAATATAAAAAAAATATTCTATTAGATAACATTTAATATTGTTAAGTTTAAATAATTTGTATACCGCTTATATTAAAAAGTGTTTAACAATTTTTTCTTATTTCGTTTTCTTAGTTCTATATTAAGAATGGATTTTGTGTATATAACTTTTTAATATAATACAATTCCTTTATTGCATTCGTTTACTTGAATTTTTTTTCTTGTTACTTGAATTTTGTTATTGTTATTGTTGATTAAACCCAATAAAATGATTGAAAATAATAATGAGGTTGAACTTCCATAAAAAAAATCTTTACACTTTTTCTTAAAACATTCATAAAAGGGTTATGAAGTGAAATTTGTTAATTTTTAGAAATTGATTCAAAAGAAATGAATTGAATTATCTCACATATCTTTTCAAAACTTAGAATGATATTCTTATTAAATTTGTTAATTTTAAAAGTTGGTTACTTTTAATTATATGTATAATAGCAAAATTAAAAATGTTAAGAGAAAATAAGATAAAGAAATATATATATATATATATATATATATATATATATATATATATATATATATATTCTATATTTTTATTTTTTCTATCTCTTTTATTTTTTATTTATCTAGATTTTTTTTCACTCAAAATACAGATACA
>Ga0099825_1008100_pt1 | contig 12566 bp, 6 predicted proteins | sample SiratroredBW_FD_76838 | JGI IMG/M metagenome (GOLD analysis project Ga0099825, IMG submission 76838) | Root nodule microbial communities of legume samples collected from California, USA - Siratro red BW | ecosystem: Host-associated > Plants > Roots > Nodule | place: USA: California | collected...
TAAACATAAACTAAAAAAAAAAAAATATATATATACATACACTAAAAAAAAAGAGACGAATATTTAGTTACTAAATAAAATAGTTATTAATTATGGTTTGATACCAATATAGAATTTAATGGAATAGAACATTAAAACGTTGGTATCTAATACTAGATCCAACTTATTTAATTTTTGGTCACTAAATTCAATCATTACTTTTATTTTATAGTTATTTAGCAACCAAACTCTAATATGATGATTATTTTGGTCACAATTAGTAATCATTTCATTTGATAGTTAAAAATTTGTCTCTAAATAATTTTTTTGTTAGTGATATATATATATATATATATTAGTTGCTTTAACTATGATTTTTAGAAATTAAAATAGATCTGACTAAAAATATATTTATTTTTTAATTTATTTTACTAAAATATAAAAGCTTTGAATTTCCTTTGACCCAAATTATAAAGAATCAAAATTGAGTATACAATCTTCTAAATTGTGGTTACTAAAGTGTGATAAATGCATAGAAGTAATTCAACTATCTATCAATAGGACATTATTAAAATATGTATTATTTAAAATCCGTTAATTTAGATATTATACATAGGTTAAAATACTGATGTACAAAATGTGAGCGTTTCCATGTCAGTTGATAATTGATGTAAAAAATTGGTACAGCATAGCAGTTCTGTAATAACTATTTGTAATATATTCATTCAGACAGAAAAAAACATAAATTGACATTTCATCATGCACAAGTGAAACGAATAAAGTTACAGTGTTCTTACATTATTTATAATTATATAATTACAATGTTTAACATAAAATTACCTTAAATTATTTTGAGCCCATCATGGATGTTTATTTACAATGTTACAAATGTTACAATATTGTAAATTGTCAGCACCAAAAACTATATATTGTATCTTATGGTATAACACAAGACATCTGATACAGGTCCTGTGAAAATCTAATTCAATCCATCATTGTATTACCATTTGCTTAAAGTGACATCAAGTGTATAACACCTTAAGATTATTATATAATTTTTTAGAATAGTTTTTAAAATAAAAAATCTTTAAATCTTTTATATCTTCTAGAATATGTAATTAATTAGTAATTTAAAAGAAGAATTTAGTTTTTGATATTTAATATATATTTTCTGTAAAACTAAGTAACATGTTTGTTAGACATTCTGAATGAATATATTTTTTAGTAACAGCCAATGATATATTGTTTAAGATTTAGTGTAGAATAATAATTTATACTTTTTATAAGATAAATTTTATATAATTTTAATTTATTAATCAGCTTACAGGAGCAATAATCAATTAAATAGCAAATAAGTAAATAAAAAAATTAAAATCACTATAGTTGTAGGTATCCTGTTTTTTTTTTTTTAATTTAAAAAGTTTTCAATTTTAATATATTTTTCAATGTTGTATATAGTTATTTTTTATTCTAGTTCAATTGAATTTATATCTAATATATTCAGTTATAGTATTGTAAAAAGATAATTATTTAAAAATGTAAAATAAATGTACTAGAAATTAAACTTTAAATTATAGTTTTGAATTTTGTAAAATTGAAAAATTAAAACAGAAAAGTAAATTTTTTTATAGAATCTAAAAGATACGATTAAATTGATAAAATTATATATTAAAAACTAAAGAAGGATTAAAATTTCAATTCAACCTACCTAAATAATAATAGTAGGCTAAATACATATAAATAAGAGTCAATGGTTTGTAAATAAACAGTGTCATCTCTTCACCGCTACTGTTAGGGCACAATCTCTTCTCTCTGTATCAGGCAGCTACGTCTTCGCTTATTTCCACACAAAGGTTTTAACTTAGCTTTGTTAATTTTCACATACCAATTCAATTTCGGCCCAAACTGATTCCTAATAATTCTTTGTTTTTTTCAACATTTGGGTTTAGGGTTTAATGCAAGTTCGTAACTCTTCATTATTTAATTTTGAGTATCCTCCGCAGGTTTTGAGGAAATCGGCGTCAATTTTCCATGGCCAACAATCCGTCACAGCTTCTCCCATCAGGTTACTGATTTCATAATTATATGTGAAATTTGTGTTGCTGAAAGAGTAAATTCAATGTAGCATTGAAAGGTGTTTAAAAGTGTGATTTGTGGTGGAAAATTGCAGAGTTGATTGACCGGTGTATAGGTTCGAAAATTTGGGTGATAATGAAGGGTGACAAGGAGCTTGTTGGTACTCTTAGAGGCTTTGATGTTTATGTCAACATGGTACTTGAAGATGTTACAGAATAGTAAGTTATACCCTTTGCTGCATATTTTTCTTCTGTTATTTTTTTTTTTTTTCTATTTGCTTGTTTATCTGTAGAAGACGTGTTAATTGGGTAGGAAGGGGAATGGTAAAATGCAACAGAATAGGGCTACTCAGTTGTGAGACTTACAATCTGGTATTTGACAGATTGTAACCTGGAGTATGAGTTGGCTTTTTTTTCCTCCATCAGATTCTTATATTGTATTTCTGCTCTTGTCGAACATGGCTAAATAAACCTTATTTAGTTTTCCCAATGTGCTCCTTCTTTTTGGTTGTAGAAGCCTCAAATATCTGCTGTAGGTTTGTTGAAGTAAATTTGCTACATCTCTGAGCAAATTTGTTCGTGTAAACTTATTGTAGTAAATTTGTTCTGAGTAAATTTACCCTGGCATGATTTGTATTAGCTTTTGATTCTGTGATTCGTGTTTTTATGTATGCACATGCATGCTTATGCGTTTGGCATGTAATAAATTGATTTGGTTTGTTGCTTTCATATTGGTACAACAGCGAGATCACTGCTGAAGGGAGACGGATAACCAAGCTTGATCAGATTTTACTCAATGGAAACAACATTGCCATTGTAAGTTGATGTTCAATTATTTTCCTTTTTCTGGAAATCTTTGGAGTGTTAATAAATCATTGGTTTGACAACTGTAAAGTGTCGACAATAATTGAAGGTTCAGTTGTTAATAGCTGGTGCTATCCTCGTACTTACTAACAAACCATATGATTCTGGCTTTAATGCAGTTGGTCCCAGGTGGTTCACCTGAGTCTGAATGAAGATTTCTACTTGATTACCAACATTAACTCTGCAATGTTGCTCTAGGCACATAATTCCTAAATTTTAACGAGGATTCTGAGGCCACTAGGTTTTTACTTCCAGATGTTTGTTTTATGATACATGGTTGTAGTGTTATGCCTATTCAACTTCTTATCGCCATGTTGAACTGTGGATTGTCTAGTGTAACAAGTAATGTACTGATTATGACAATTTATTGTGCGACTTTATATTCCTTTTCCTCCTTCCGTTACTCAGCTTTCACTCTCTATGATCTGATGGAGTCTATTGGACTCCTTTTTATAATTTTTATGTGGTCCTGATGTAAGTTAAGTTTGTTCATATACGAGAAAACGAAGCTTGCTATATAAGTAACAGTATTGGCTACATAGAGCGTGCAACTACCTAGGAGGGGTAGTTAAGAATAGAACCACTTACGTGTCAATTGGGGCAACAACTTGATAAAGAGTGTCCATCTAGTGAATTGGATTTGTTTGAATCATTTAATTTTAAATAATAGTTATTTTTATTTAAAATTAGGATATACATATTTTCAATCAATCTTGGCCAACTTTGTGTTTCTTTTTTTTTCAGTTTTTCTTGCAATTCTTCATTTCATTAGTCAATAAAAAGCATGCTGTGGAAGAAAAAAAGTATAATTAACCACTTGAAATTTGTAAATGGTAATACGATGAGTAGACATAATTGTGAGATATCTTACATTTACATGGTGTAAAAATTCTTTCATTCACAAATAAGATTAGTCTCTAGTGCGAAAAATAAAAATTAATTAATTATTAGTGTTTTCATTGAGTTATAAAGTATAATGTTCTTGTTTCAAAAATAAATCTCAAACTATTGGGACACCGTCATACTCCCTGGGATCTAGAATAATCAGGGACAATAGTTTTGTGGTTGCATCTGACTGTAACAACTTACTGGAGCAGTCCAATCTCATAACTACAAAAGGTTTGTGGAATCAGACCCTTTCGTGATCCTTTAGAAGACATGTCGAATCCATATTTACAGAAACTGTCTATGTAAGAAAAAGGGACCAACTATAATGAAAATTCAATGTGAATGCCAACTATTAAAAGATGTGATAGTATGATAAGTCATATGATGAATATATGAAACTTCCTCCTTAGTGAACCACTCTAAGAAAGCTTTTCAAGCACTTTTGCAAACTACAGGAAAATGCTACAGTCAATGAACATTTTTTGTTTAATCTTTTATACATTTTCTTTTGTCGGGGACAAAGTTGTCATGATTTACATGTATGGAGCTCTGTATACTGTTGAAATATTAAAAAGAAAAAAGAAAAGATAGTAATAATAGAAAAGGAACTACACAATGTTGCAAGTCATAGTAAAGTTGAAATATCACCTAAGAGTATTGCTTCCATGACCTAAAAAAAGGAGTAACTGGGCGATGAGGCATGGAACCAACAGCATATTTTCAGCAACCATGTCGCATTCGTTATATTCATTCCCAATATGAGATTTTTTTTTTTTTTCCGCATGAATTGTTCATTTAAGTCCTGTTGGTTGAGCTTTAACTCTGAGCTCTCATCTCCACGTAGAAAAAGTGACAATATTGAACGATTGCAGAGGGGAAGCCTTCTGTTGTCAATTAAGCACGTTTTTTTGCTGCCCTCGCTCTTGCCACAGACTTTAAGTAGAGCTCTTCATATTGTGCTGATGATGTTTCCCAGCTGAAATCTATGTTCATGTCCTTCAGAACAAGTTGCTTCCAACTCTCAGGATTGTTCTTAAAGAGATTCAATGCTCGTACCAAAGCACCGTTTAATCCCTGCCAAAATTGTATAATTATTATTAGAGTTGAGAAGAACAACTAACAGCAAAATATAATGTTTCTCTAGTCGTTAGAATGCTGAAAGGAGGGAAAGGAGGGAAAGAGGTGAAGTAAAATCAATGGTGAAGTGACTTTGTATAACCGACTCTATTCTACATAAAATGACTGCATCTGCGAAGTTAATTTACTATTTGTTACCTGCTCATCAGCATTCACAAATGTAAATCCATTTCGAAACTGTGAAGGTATTGTATCGTCATCAACATCAAAAACACTACAAAAAATGAGACAGAATTAGTTATTCTTTAGAAAACAAGAATTATGATTTCTGTCATGCCGTATCTTGCATGCTATGTTAACCTGTCATTTAGGCCACCGGTTTTTCTGACAATAGGTACGGCACCATATCTCATTGATATCATCTGCAGGGAATATATTGGAAAACTTGGTAAAAGAAAATGAATTGGAAAAAGAAAGATTAGTTGTAATAGCAGTACATATAAAGTCATTCAGCATACAGGTCATTCAAGAGGACACTAAGGAGTATGTGTGCACATCTCAAGGTTTCAGTTTACCAGAAAGGACATTTGACATATTGACTATAAATAGGAAACATGAGTGTCTATCATTCTAATACTCTTGATACAGCATATTTTATCGGTGTCATTAGTGTCAGATATAGCAGAATATGGTAGGAGGCTAAAATTCCGTCTAATAAACCCACCACTGTGACCTATGGGGAAGCCATAGCAGGCCCCCCTTCACAAATTGCATATGGCTGTTGGCAAAAAAAATCTGCCACACCATTCTGACATGGCGAGCATAGTGCCACGGTTTAATAAGATTGTATTTTGTTGTTTGCATCCTTTTCATTCATTACTATCAAATCTTTGTGCCAATTCAAGTAAAGTTTATTTGCAAAAAATTACTAGTCTATTATTTAGACGTGTCTGAAATGATAGATGCTGGAAATAAAAACACTTTTATCAACCATCATGGGTGCGTGTGTGAGAGTTATGCCAAATTGTGCCATACCCGGATCCTAATATTTTAGGGAAGATACATGTATTATGAAAAGAATAGAGCATATATTTGTTTTATATCATACTATTCTATGATGTCATTTTCAGCAGCTTTCTTAATATTTGAAATTCATGAACATCAATTCTGACCATTACCTGCGTTAGGCCACAAGGTTCAAAGATTGATGGAATGATGAACATGTCAGATGCAGCATAAATTGCATGAGAGAGAGATTCATCATACTTCAATATCAACCTTATGTGATCATGATTCTGAAAGTGGTTGGCAATGCCCTCAAATTCTTTCTAGACAAGAAAAAACTGGTAATCAGTTGACAAAAATATGGGAATGAACGAATTGGCTTGTCAAAAGAAAAAATCAAATTCAACCAGCCTGCATCTAAAAATAAATTTCTTGAAAGAACTCAACAGTCTTCCTTTTCATATAACTCTCTGCTCTCACTCAGGAGAACCAACAACAGCAGCATATAAGTGTGTTATACACATGCATATATGGTTGATTATAATGTTCATGATCTTCTAAAATCATTCAAGCCTAGGTTAAATATGTTTATGATCTAAGAGGTATGCTACAACTTAGATTACAGTAGAGGTCAATATTTCCAACTTCACGTTTAGTTACATAATTATTCCAGAAAAAACAATGTCAACCGCAAGGACATTTCATACAAACTAAAGTGATACTGACGCATTAGCCTGATGACATGGTCAATTTAATTAAGCATTCATTGTACGAATTTTACTGTATCAACATTATAAATATTGGAGGCTGAAAAACATATAGATCATTTTATCACCAGAATGTCAACAATTAAAAAATTATTTAAACGGCAGCATTACCCTAGGAAAATGTGTATGTAAGATGTGGAAGCTATTATCCAATTCAGGAGTTATGCATTATTTTTTGGTGGCAATGGTAATAGGAAGTTTGAAACCCATCTGAAACTGCAAACTATCCAAATCCCACATCAGTAACCCAATCTTAATGGCTTAACTAATGAATTCTTGATTAATAGTAATGTTTTTAAAATCAGGTCCCTTATTTGAACTAATCAAGGTACTAGTTCAAGTTTTTAACGGTGGTAAGCCAATATTAATTAATCAAGTAATAAAAATTAAATAATAGATAAATTAACATCAAAGAAACAGAATATTGTAACTTCAAGACACTAAAACTTAAAAATAAAATACCATTTTGTGGGTTTTAACATTCAAAGTAGAAACAAAAGTCTAAATTAAGTATGTCATAATACATAGGCTGAAGTTTTAAAAATACAAAATAATGTATTAAAAAAGATAAGTTTCCATCTAGAAACACAAAGATGACAAATACTTCACATTGATTATTCACTTCTTTAAGAAAATTAAAAATGATATCTAGCCTTTTTTATTAACCCAATATGAACTGGTTTTTTGCCCATTTTCCTGTCCTTTGACCTACTTTCTTAAGGCTGGCTTTGTAGTTTATTTTATTCGGGCCAAACTAAAGTCCTGTCTTCAAATTAGTTTTCCAATCGGACCAGCTAGTCCTGTCTTCAAATTACAGATTAATAAAACTTAAATTGCAACCACAAAATAGCTTTTACATACAAGAAATCAGAACAGTAAACAGTATGATGAATTTTGTTGAGATCTTATATTTACTAGAGATATGATATGACCAATGTAGACTTTATAAAGTTTGATAACACTTTACAAACTGAAATAACGTGGTTAAGTTAGGGTATAATGCAAAATTCAAAGATAGTATAGGGCTTATCCTAGATGTCAACTAAAACATTAAAAATGACAATATTGCTTACCTGACTTTTCTCTTGTTTTCCCAACAATGTGATTAGGGTATGTAGTGATTATTTTATTTCACCAAAACATGAATCCCACCTACAGTGCATGTGAGTTGGCATTTTATTCACCATCTTCTTATTTTATACTGTTTGATCGGCTCCTTTCTAAAGACAATTGAATACCTATAAATTTCAACCACAAGGTAAGAAAACACGAACCTGAATATGTAGCACTGGACTTGAACCAAGTAGAACAAATTGTCCTCCTAACTCCAATGTCAGATATATTGCATGTCTAATAAGATGAACGCCTTTTTGTGGAACCAATCTTGTTATACAACCAACCTATCAAAGAAGAGAATAGAAAAATTGAATTAATAAAGCATCTTCAATTCTAAGAATAAGACATGAACTATTAATAATTTGAAATGTCAAGAAAAAGAACATTGATTCTCCATACGTATGATGCCTATCAAGCCAGGATAAAATTACATCATAAAGCAACGTCATAAGGGCATTATATTATAAGTCAACCACTTCCAAAAGTTAATTTTGAATATGTTATAATTATGAGCAGTTCATGTATCACATGTTAAATGAGTCTATGTATCAGTGAGACACCAAGTTCTGAATTAGGCAGTTATTTTTATATTAATTTCAGATTAGGCAACTATATATTACAGTGTGATAGAGTGATATACAAGTATTCTGATGGATGTGTAGAAGACAATTAAGGTGTTAGGTAATTATTTGCAGCTGGATTTGATTTGTAGGTTCGTTTGGTGGCTAAAGAAGGGGGAGAAGGGCAGACTTATGGTTGTCAATTTTTACTGGCACTTCATTTACCAGATATGAAAAAGCTTTCCTCAATAATGACCTCCCAAAAACATATAGAGCAACTAGGATTTGTACCCAGGGCAAAATTACTGGATTGGTTTGTTATCTTCTGTTCTGTGCAAGTTTTGTATCACCACAAGCTTTGGTTTCACCAACACTACAGTTTAGTATTTTGGTATGAATAAGTGAACCTTGACCACTTTTCTTCTGCCATCTAGTTTAAGAATTCATTTATATCCATTGTTTGTGTCAATAACATTGTTATCATTGGTAGTGATCACAAAATAATCTTTCAATAATAGTAGAACAAAGATCAAAAAGGAATCTTCATTCTGTAGCCAAAAATGTTGGTAAGCATCAATGCTTTGGAATAGAATTGGCACAATCCAAGTATGCTATTATAATTTCACAAAGTAAGCCACAGCATTCTTAACGAATTGGCTAAACTCAAAGTTGGTCTTAAATTTTAGCAGTAATCATCACATCACATTCTATAATTTGACATTGGAGTCAGGTACAGATTTGATATAATGTTAATACCCACTTTCCTTTGATTTTATAGTAGCAAGGAAGTTTGACTTAGAAACCTTTTTACATTTGTCAATAAATCATGTTACTGTACCGTTGTAATAGATTAACTCACATATGAAAGACAGAAGGCAGGCAATGAATTGAATTAGAAATTTGATGACTATTAGTTTCTGAGAAAAAAACATGTATTTTGTATTAACGCTAAATTTCTATTCGGAAGCCATACTTGTCTAGAAAGAACAAAGGCAGCTACATAAAGCACTCCTTTCAATTGTAAATTGCTCTATTTTTTTATAGATATATTCCACAAGATAGAGATATTTTAAAGAGTCTTAGTATCTTCATTTCAAATGTTACATAAAGCACACAAGTGCAGTTAGCACTAGACTCATCATTCTGAAAAATAAAGGAAAATTAAATAACTAACGAAGTAGGAAACTTTTTCAAGACTAATGACAGGTAAAAAAAAATACTGTCAATTTCAAAAAGAGAGAGAATACCAAAGTAGTATACGTAAGTAGGGGATAATCCTCACCTCACAAGACAGTTTTATGGGATTAGGTTAGACCCAAACCAAAATGGTACTATGGTATTAGGGTTTGTCCTGAATCTGTTACTAGGACCTAGCATACTATCCATACAACAAGCCCAATAATGCCAGGCAAGAAGTGCATTGTAAAAAACCTAAGTCCCAATTGATTAGAGATAAAGCCAAAATAGTGTATATGAGTGAAGGTCAATCAACATCTCACAAGCTGGTTTTAAGGTCATGTAAGGCCAAAACCCAAATTCCAAGAGAGAAGAGAAGAACAAACCTTGATTTATTCTATCAAATAAATTCTCCATTAAGTTTAGGTTATATAATTACCAATGGCCTCGTAACATCTGCAGATGAAAGACCTAGGCTCCTTCTCAAGGCTTGCTTATTCTCTACTTTCCCTTGCAGGTCAGTTGCATTGTACTGGACTGGAAGAAATGCATCGGTGGCAGGATTCCATGCATCAGTATCAATACCATTAAGAATACCAATGAACTTTCTGGAGTGGGAATAGAGTGTTGAATGGAGACCATGCCCTCCCTGCATTTTCATTGGAATAATTTTTTTTAGATTGAAAAGTTAGAAGAGCACTAATTTAAAGTTAAAAGAACTTTGAGAATGAATTGTATGTCTCTGTATTGTTTTCTTAATATATAGATAAACAGGAAATCCTCCTAAAATCAACTGCAAATAATCTCCAACTACGCCAATTTGCAAATCAGATCAGATAACTTAGTTCCCTCCTGTTAATCGGGTAATAATAACAAATTCCAAAGGATGATACAAAAACATAGGCTAGAATCCTTCATTATTATTAGAAGCAGAGCCCTTTTTATTCTTGTTGAGAACTAAATTTTCAGAAAGCCTAAGTTGTTAGGTGGAGCACACCTGCACTTGAAAGTCATTTGGGCTTGAAAAATGAACAAAACACAATCTCCCCCAAACCTTGTACATGTTTTTTTAGTTAAAGAGAAAACAGTGAGAGGATTCTTTTTTGATTTGAAACATAGAAGTAGCAAAATCAAATTCTAACGACTCAATATGTCATGGTCAAGGACCAACTCCCTTGAAAAACATACGTGGAGACATCTAAATGGCTTTTCTATATCTAATATCAGTTGTCTGTAGAAAGGAGAACGAAATGGACAATTATAGGAGATGTTATTCTTAGTTGTTCTTATGTTTGTGCCAATATATGTTATTGCCTTATTATTTATATTAATTAGTTAAAGACAAAAGATATTTTGATAGAACTAGAAAATACATACTCAGCACAAGAACAAGAAATAAACCATACCTCTGCAGTTCTCACTTCTTGTGCATAAGTTGGTGAAACTGTTGTCACAATGTTTGAGAAAACAACCCCACCCTGATCATGAAAGGCAAAACTATACTTAACTGAAGATATATAATATATGATTGTTAATAATTTTATTACCATACCTTGACAGAATTAACTCTATCATGTCCTGAGTTGTCCTGCATCCTATCTGATCTGATTAGATTCTGGCTATCAAGACCGCATGAGTCTAACTCTGAAGCTGCTGCAGTCCCCTGATACTCAAAGTTGTGGCATGTAAAGCATATCCTAGCTGAATTTAATCCTTTATGTACAAATATCTCCCAGTACAGAGGAGCCTAGCAAAGAAACAGAGAGCCATACAATTAGTGACTAAAAGAGCAAAAATTTGCTAGAAAAAATTACACAGCTCATACAATAAATGCTGTCTGCCAATCATGGCAATGAATGATATCTGGCTTCTTGCCAGCTCGCATAAGAAACTCAAGAGCAGCACGGCTAAAATATGAAAATCGTCTGAAATCATCATGCTCGCCATAAAATTTTCCTCTCCAAAAGAACTTATCAGGATGGTGGGGCTCAATGAAATAAACAGGAAGACCTGCACAGTCAAAATGAAGTTACTAAACCAGGTAAAGACAATCAATTAAAGCAAAATATCTAATAGAATACCTTCAATAGTGCCAACCCATATTTTATTTTTGTATAATTGACGGTCAAAGTATGATTCTATCAGCACATCCAAAGCCTGAATGAATAATCAAATTATTTCGAGTAGAGTAAGATACCAACTACAAAGACTGCATCAACACGTGCAGTTATTTTCTTGATGAAATAGCATACCCGCAAGTTGCAGACACGATCATATTGCATACAATCATATTTGGGAAGCACAATTTCAACAAGGTGTCCTTTCTTTTGCAGTGCTTTACCTAGACCACTGACAACATCCCCCAAACCACCAACCTGTCCATGAAATGACTCAATTTAAATACTACTGTAATGTTGGACAGACTTAAGAACAAGGCCAACTGTATGCTTAATTCGCCTGAACTTCAGCACAGACAATGACATTATTTCTAGTTGATTTCATACTATATAATCTACAGAAGTATAGACTTGTAAGAATAATGCTCAGTTCAGTAGTGCAGCATCTATCATATAGTAAGATGCAGTATACTTTGCTCAGCTGTCAGCCAATTAGCATGTACTTAGAAACTTACAATTCTGTTAAAAATCTGAGTGAGATATCAAACCTGTGAGAGGGTTATTTGGTTCATCCAATTCCAACTTAAGAACCCAAAATTGTATTTTCACAATGACTACTCTTATATTTTCTCTTAGATTCTCAATTTAGCAGTGGTTCTTGATTTCTGTCAGGACCAAATACAGTTCCATCTAATCAGGAAACGAACTTAACAAGTTCAGAAATGGTTATGAAAACCGTTGTCAAAGAACTAGGATCTAGCAGTTGCAACAACTTCCAATCCAAATAAGCATGAAAAATACAAGCTTACATAAAATTCTTAACTAAATACTAATTAATTTTGACAAAAAAAAAAAAAAAAAATTAAAAAAATGGGAAAGAGTGGGAAAAAAAAAAAGAAAAAAAAGAAAATAAATTTTAAGGAGGTCAGAGAATTTATTTCA
>Ga0099825_1008104_pt1 | contig 12560 bp, 8 predicted proteins | sample SiratroredBW_FD_76838 | JGI IMG/M metagenome (GOLD analysis project Ga0099825, IMG submission 76838) | Root nodule microbial communities of legume samples collected from California, USA - Siratro red BW | ecosystem: Host-associated > Plants > Roots > Nodule | place: USA: California | collected...
ATCTCTTTCAATTCTGTAAAACCAACAGATACCTTACATCAATATGTTTGGACCTTGAATGGAAAGTTGGATTCTTTTTAAGATGGATAACACTTTAATTGTGTTGTCTTATACAAAACCAAGGTCCTGCAAGAATTTCTTCAACCATAACTCCGCCTCTATAATAAACAATGCTACACACTTTCAGAGCTTTGATTGTCAAGCCACAACTCTCCCTACAAACTTAATCAAATAGACGAGGTGGACTTTCAAAACAAAGTTTCATATAAATAGTATAAATAGTACTATGAAGATACTTCAAAATCAATTTCACAATATTCAAATGTTATTTACGTGGGTTTGACAAAAATTTAAACTATATCAACACGTGCAATATTTGGTCTAGTAATAGTATACATTAAACTATCCACCACAAATATATATGATTTAATATCACACTGTCCTTTTGCAACCAAATTTTTTTTCCAATTCAAATGATCACCTCTAACCACAACTGAGATTCTATTTAACGATCAAAGCTTTTGTATGTTAAAATGTCATTTTTGTAAAAAAATGTTTCTTCTATGATTTAGATCAGCAGCACTATGTAATTGCTTTTGTGATGTATATTAGTGTTAAAGGAGATTGTGAAAAATAAAACTTTAAACATTTGAAATTTTGTGGCATTGTGTTTAAAGTAATAATGCTCATGAAACTTGAATTCAAGTAGCTAAATGTAATTAAATACACTGATATAACTAGAAAATAAGTACTACTTTCACAAATATATTATTAATCCAATCTCATAAAATCAATTTTAAAAACTAGAATTATCTAAGTTTCATATTATATCTATATTTTATAAATATTGAATATATAAACAGGTAGTAATATATTATAAGAAAAGAACATATCTCAAATCTATAAGGTTTGGATTCCTAAATTCGATCCATTTCTTTCACTAACGATATGATAAAAAAAATGGATAAAAGATGAGCATCCACATGTAAATCCGCTGGCTTTTGTCTGGAAGGAAGTTCAATATTTATTTTAATTGCCATAAAAGAGACAATGACAGTTAATAAAATAAAGTTGAACTTCAATATAATAATAATGAATAGTTTAAAATTTTCTTATAATATCTTACTTATTATTTTTCTTACTTCTTTTAAATGCTAAATTTACTTTAATTTAAGATCATATATATATATATATATCAAATTTTAATATTAATAACAAATATAATATTACTTTTACAGTAAAATGTGCATATTGTGAGAACATAGCTTTGGTGTTTAGGATTTAAAATGAATAACTCATAACTTCTTGGATAAATTAACTTTAAGTATGACACTAAAAGAACATTAATAGTAATTATTTTACTATTAAAAAGGGAATTTAATGTATTTGTACCTGTATGTAATTTTGGTATATGTCTCATCATCTATACCAAACATACAATTGATTATATCAGGTATATACTTAACTATACAACTAATGACTAATATTTCATCAAGCAGCAAATGCTATATTCAACAGAATAAGTAATATACAACTAATCTGGATCAATGAAAGATATAGATTCCTAAGGATGATAAGAAATATAAAATATAAAAAAAATATATATCTGTTTTGTGATCAAACTTAAGTCAAATTTGACATTAAAATTAAAATTAAAAAATTTACCGCCATGATCTTTTCTAAATTGCTACCATTATGAGTGACTTTGCTATTAGAGCCATTACCCTAAGTGAAACCATTGTAATTACCATTGCGATTATTAGAAATTAGAATTATTACAATAAGTGAAATCATTGTTGAATAACTATAAAGAAAAATTTCAAATTTAATAACTATACACAGTAAAGTATACTACAAGAAAAAAGTTATTTAGTGACAAATTTTGAGCTATCAAATGAAATGGTCGCTAATTATGACTAAAATAGTTATCAAATTAGATTTTGGTTGCTAAGCAACTACAAAATAAAAATAATGATTGAATTTAGTGACCAATTAAGTCAAGATAATTGGTATCTACCATTAGCATTAGCTACCAAGGTTTTAGTGACCAATACCATTAAATTCTAAATTAGTCTCTAACTTAATTAGATACCAATTTAGAATTTAATAGCATAGGTCACTAAAACTTTGGTAATTAATGTTAGATACCAATAATCTTAATCTAATTGGTCACTAAATTCAATTATTACTTCTATTTTGTAATTATTTAGCAACCAAAATTTAATTTGATGACTATTTTGGTCATAATTAGCAACCATTTCATTTGGTAACTAAAATTTGGTCTCTAAATAACTTTTTTCTTGTAGTGATATAATTATTTGATATTAAAATAAAATATTATTTTATTGAATAAAACGAGAGAGGGATAATAATTCATAAAGAGTGGTGTTAAATGAACGTTATACACTTTTTATTTTCAATAACTAAATCAAATTGAAGTATAATCCATAAGTTCTTCAAAAATTACATCAACATTTCTTCTTGACAAGTTATAAAACTCCAATACCAGTTAGTTTATTAACAAACTCTTAATATTAAGAATATACTCTTCTATTGACTTGGATTCAAGTTGCACACGAGAGATATTATGAGATTTTGCAGTATGTAGACGCACGTGAGATTTTGTTTGAAAATCAAATCTTCCCTCAAACCTCATAAGAGTTATTCAATCCAAGAATTCAAGACAAAACGGAGTTAGAGATAACAAATTGAAGTTAGACAATTAGCATTTGGTTTTGAAATTCCCATGTTTCATACTCTAAAATAACATAATAAAGTATGATCATCAACAAAACTACAAGATTCACGACAAATCATTATAGATTACATCTTTTCACTGGCTCAACATGTTACCGTCAATGGAGATAATTCAAGTCATAAAGCTTTTTAGGAATGGAGATTGGTAAAACTGTCAAGCAGAAGCCATGGAAAAAGAAGAAGACATAGTAAAGAAGATGATCTTACGAGAAAAAGACTATCGAAGAGAAACTCGTAATAAGAAATTAAAAATGGAAAAAAAAAAACTTCCAATAAGGAACTCACATATAGAAACTCTAAAGTTTGAGAAGAAGTAACATACAAAAAATTGGCTCTAAATATTAGGAAAAGAATTGAATGATATACAATTTTATAATAAATTGATATGTATTCATATTTAATGCGGAAATAAGAAACTTTTGCAGCAAACGATATAGTTGTTATTAGCTTTCAGAATACATATTGTACTATACGACTATCAAAGTTTAGGCCGACAAGTTCCCAAAGAGTTTAGGCCGACAAGTTCCAAAGACACTACTTATGAAGCTTCTCGTACTTCAATAACTACTCAAACTTGGGAGGCTTGTGTAACGTATAACCATTAAAGAGTATGGCCGACAAGTGTCCAGGCCGACAAGTAACCAAGCTGACAAGTACCCAGACCGACAGGTACCAAGCCAATGCCAACAAACCAACGTCCACACTTCCTTTGCATTGGGAACAAGCACCTTACATCTGACAAAGAAACAAATCCACTAAATGGCGCTCCCATTACCTGACAAAGAGGAGACCACACGCCTTCCCTCTGACACACAGGGCAAAACAACAATCATACCTTGTGTAGAAGAGATTGCACGTCTTCTCTCTGACACACACGGCAAAACAACAATCATACCTTGTGCAGAAAAGATTGCACGCCTTCCCTCTAACACACAGGGTAGAACAACAATCATACCTTGTGCAGAAAAGACTGCACGTCCTCCCCCTGCACATAATAGTCATCATATCTTTGAGGGCCAAGAGGTTATACGTCTTCCTCATAACGTCATGCATAACAGTATAAATAGTGAATAGTGAGTAGAGCTAGGGGACTTTTGGAAAATCTGCACCAACTCATATTATATACTTCTGATAATCAAGAACACTAGGGAGAGAGAGCATGGTAGTTTCAACAAGAATCTTCCCTTTACTTCGACGACCGCAAAATAAGGATTCGTAAAGTGATCAAAACAATTGGCACCTTGAAGTCTTGTTCTCAGCCTCAAGACTCCTCAAAACTCCGTAAGAACTTTTATTGTTCTTGACCCTTAGACTCTGTAAGAACACATACAAAATATAACTAAGTATACATCTTACTAAAACAATTATTATAAAGAGGAAAAATTTTGTATATAATTATTTAAATATCTAACTTTTGATAAATAATAAGTTGCACACAAATATTTACTATTGTTTTTGTTTTATGTGCAGAAATTAAAGATAAAATTCACTGTTAGAAGGGACTTAAATAAACATCGGTTCAACACTCTATAAGTGCATTCAAATACATTAACGTAAAAAAAAATAACAAATGATGAATTATATTAATAGAACGTATTTAATATTTTTTTTCATATCCAGTTAATTTACACAAACTTTATTTTTATACAAGGAAATAACCTAAAACCGAACAAGAAACTAAGTCGTGAGGGTGCATAGAAAAATCATATTATTCTCTAGTTTATAAAAGTAGTCTTAGGCTATTGATTTATTTACTTTTACCTTGACAGTTTTATTTTTTTTTTTTTTCTTTTCTTATGTACCCTCCCCAAGTTTTTTTTTTTTTTTCTTTTTTGGCTTCATCCTATGCACTAGGATCTTCTATAATTCATAAGCACAACGACAACAATGGTGTCATATCGATTACATGCCTTGTCATCACTATGCATCTCTTGTCTCAACACGAACCTCATACCCTAATTATTTGATGCAGAGTAACCAGTTGGCAAAGGAAAAATGATGAGGTCGTCCAAAAATGTTTTGAGATGAAAAGGAAAGAGGTTTCAATTATTTTCATTTTAATATTTAAATATATTGAATTTAATATAATTCTGTTTTTTAAATATTTGGTTTAGATAAACTAATATAAATTTATTGAATTTTTTTATTAAGTATTTTAATTATTGCCAAATATAAAAAATTATTTTAATATCAATAACATTTAACTTTTTATGTGTTGGTTGATATTATTTTTTTTGGTAAAAATTTGCCAAGATTTTTATAGTTATCGTCGATAAGAGTTTTCCGAATTGATATTGATAGTAATGATTTAGACGACTAAGTAGAGTTGCCTTTATAACGTTATTGATTGATATTTTTTGTTTGGACTTATCAATGAAAAATTCTCACACCTAACATTAGTTATAAATAATCTTAGTAAAATTCATGAAAAGTTTCTGTAGTTAATATTAAAAAATTGACAAACTATTAAAAAAATAAAATTGGTATAGTTGATAAAAAACTATTCTTAACAACATTAACAGAAAACAATAGAGTTAATAAAGAAAAGTAGATTATAGCCGACATGTCAATCAAAACAAATTAAGAAAAAAAAAATCAGAAAGATGAAACGTAAAGTTGACAATAAGAATAATTTTAAATTTTTATATTTTAACGGCTTTTAATTTTAAATAATTAAATTACTTTCACTAAATTCTAAAACTTCATTTTATTTTAAAAAATTTACTCAAATAACACACCTTTTCATAAAATATTTTTAATTCTTCATTAAAAGAACTATTCTCTTAAATTTTTCAATTTAAAACATTATTACTAATGAATAAAAGAAATAAAAAAAATTATCAAAAGAATTTAAATACATTAAATTTAAATTATTTTCACTTAAATTGTTTAACGTTTTCAAATATTTTATTTACATAAGAAATTACAGCTGAAGAGGACAAATGATAGACAAGTGAGGTGACAGTTAGATTCCCTTCACGTTTTTAGTATGATGCAGGTATAGTATTCCATGAATCATGTTCATAAAGTTAAGGTCTTCTATTTGAACTTGCTTTTTAATTCTAAGCTTATGAATAACATAATCCTCGTTTTATTTGTTAATTTTTTAAGATAAGTTGCCTAATATTTATATATTAAATAATTTTATTGATTAAAAAAAATTCAATCTTTCAACATATATTTATTTGTATAAGCATGTCATCAAAGAAATAATATCCTGAAAAGTGCTTCTTTGAAATAAAAGATTTACATAAAGAAATATTATTTATTGTATAAATTATTATTTAGTTTATTATTTTTATATGCTGTAAATACTTAATACTCAATATAATTGCAGTTTTTTGTATTCCTATTCTAGCATATATCATAAGAAGAATTAAAATTTTGTAAATCATCATATAAAGTATATAAAAATCACCAAGATTATTTAGATAGAATAGCTGAAATAAACTTATCATATTTATTTTACAGCTAGCCATGGCACTGTAAATGTCTTATTCACAGCTTATTTATTGGTCAATTTGTCATGAAAAAGTTGGACTAATTTTTTTTTACACGGAAAAACATGTTTTATCATACTTATTTTAACAAAAATATTAGTTAATTGGTTATGTTCTTGTTCTCTATAAATTTGCAGTTCTATGGAAATTATCACTTTTTAGTTTTTTCACTCAACAAAATTATATGATTCCAGAACAAAATCTCATTGCTTATGCTTTTAGCTCAAATTTTATTTTTTTATATCAATAAGAACAAATAATTTATTTATTTTTTAAATATCTAAACTTGTAGTCACAGATAAGGAAAAGTGTTAAATATACATTTGACTTTTGGGGTGTATGGGCTAAATGAAGTAAGAGAATAAGAGATAGGAATGAAGAAATTGATGGATATAATAAATGATTTGATGAATAAAAAAGTGAAAGTAATATAAAAAAATAAAATTTGAAAGTTATATAAGAAAAATTAAATTAACGAATATGCTAATTAAATAAGAACCTTGAAGTGCTTTGGCTTTCATCTCTAAAACATAATTTCTTGATTTTTTTTATTTAATTATCTTTAAGGTTTTCATACAAAGACCAAAAAGATATAATTGTCATTTTTACCTTAACAAAATAGTTATGTATTTTCTATATTTTGTTTATATATCATAGATGTAAATTCTTTAAGATTTAATGAGAAAAGTATAATTGATAAAAATAATAATTAACGTCATTTGGAAGGTGGACAATAAAATTATATAAAAAAAATTTCTAAACATTTGACATTATCTATATTCTCACGTAGTATTTATTACCATATATAGTGTTTAAATGGGAGATACGTAGAGTGTAATTCAATTTTATAAGAAGTTGAAATATTTTGTGATAATTTGTTTTGAATAATTTAAAAAATTAAAATTATATGAATTCATGAGAACAATTTTGACTACTTAAAAATAGACATTTTAAAATTTACCTAAAAATGTAAACATTCAAAATTATTCTTGCTGTTTCTTCTTTAAAAGTAGTGCTTCTATAAGAATATATTACTCTTAGTTAATGTCAATTAGGATACATTTATGATAAGAATGTAACTCATGTTATTGGTGTAATTCCTCAAACCATGTTAGTTATGATTTTTTTTAATTAATATTAGGAACAGTTTTTCTATTGATATAAACTAAAACTTTATTTCCACTTACGAAACTATTTCTTTTAGGTAACTCATGATTTTTTTTAGTTTAAATTAATATGAATTATTTTTCTAATAATATTGTTAAGATTGTTTATTTACTTATGTAAGTCAGAATTAGTTATTATTTATATTTATTAGAATCTTCTTAATCGTGAATCTATTTTTTCAGATGTGAATAAGTTAATCAATTTTCTTCCTGTAGTTTTTATTTTTGTTAGATTGAAGTGATAGGTATTTGGGATTTATAGATTTGATATAATTAAAATACATTATTTAAACATAAAATTAAAATTAAATAATTGAAAATAAAACAATTCAATCTTACAATAATTTAATTTTCTAAAATTATAGAATTCTATCCAAATACAATGTTATCAATTTTTAAATCATTATCTCAAATTATATATAAATAAACAAAGATAAAACTGTTTATTTGAATGATTAACAAGCAAAACTTGATTACTTGAAAAATTGAAACTGGTTTAAGAAAACAGACAAAATATGTGGAAAGTTGTGTCTACATAAAACGCAGAAAAGATGACTAGTCTCAGGCACCGCTTGGTATTATTGTAATATCTGGTAGTCAACAAGGTCATTTAGTTGCATCAGTCAGTATAAATACCACACCCCATACCTCTTCTTCAGTATTCTCTCTTCTCACTTCTACAATTGTTACCTCGTTATCATCGCTTCTCTTCTCTCCAATTCACTTTTTCTTCACTCCACTATTCATCCACGTTCGTCAATTTTTTTCATTTTTTTCAGTCAGATTCCTCTGTCATCTTTCATTTTTTCCGTCAGATTTCTTTGTCATTTTTCATTTTGTTCAGTCTCATCTCATGATGGTGACTTATGCAGTGTAGAAGAAAAGATGAGTACTAAGACTATGCGTCCTCCCTCTCGCCGTGCACCACTGCCACTCAACGGTGGTGGTAAGCGCAAGGAGAGGTATCATGGTTCCCCAAAACCCACAATTACCAAATTGCCCAAGCTTGAGGGCCCCAACCCAGTCCCAACGAACATGCTCCTGGCTGGGTATTTGGCCCATGAATTTCTCAGCAAAGGAACTCTGTTGGGCCGCGGAATGGGCCAGTCCTCAAGCCTGCAAGAGGAATCGCAGCAGCAGAAGTACGAGAGGTATGTGGAACTAACCCTACTGTTGAAGACGGATGGGGCCCACCTCTTTGACATTGTAAACCCAAACCAATTGGCTCAGTTCTTAAAACTATGATCAAACCTGTTTTCTTAGACTTCCTAGGAACTACCATGGATGAGAAAGTAGTGAGGAAGACGAATCTGAGTAGTTTTACTTTTGTCTATGTCATGTGGGCATCCATTCATGCATGCAACCACTTTTATATCTAAGATGATCATCATGATGTATGGTGTTTGATGAGTACATTCACATCTGACTTTAATACTTTCATAATTCATGGATTTCCTTTTTTTTTTTTTTCATCAGTGTTTTTTTAAAAAATTAGTTTTGGTGTTTTATCTTCTTCTTCCTCTTTGTGTGTTGATTATCCTTATATTATAAATTATTAGTGAAATCTAAAGACCATATAGCATATGTGAGTATCTTTGTAAATAGGTTGAATTGATTTGTGGTTAAAGAATTGTCCACGTGTCACTCCTGAAAGAACAATATGTATGTCATATATATATATATATATATATAAAATAACTTATTAAAGAATGTTGTATGGAAATTAATTGTTTTAATATTTAAGCTAAAGTGTTCTTATACATTTTCAAATTTATAAATATTCTTTTAGAAAAATTATCATTGTTTTATAAAATCAAATTTAATTGTAAAGTACAACACATAAAGTATCAAATATAAAATTTAAAATATACTGTAGGAATAAATTTCTCCTGTGATTCTTCAATTCTTCAAATTCATTGAAAGTATTGTCAGAATTACTTTTACATGCACAACTTCTTGAAAGAAAATCAAATAAATTTCAGACGTGAACTTTTCTATAATTTTTAATGACGTCTCTGATACAAAAAGTCTCCATTCAAATAGGTTTAATATAAAATAATATATCTTATTGAGCAGTTTCTTATATATTTGATAAACATTTTTAATTACAAGAAAAAAAAAATAACTGCACATAACAAATTTTATTTATTTTCTTCTTTATAATTGGATTTGATTCGCGTTTAAATGATCTGAGACTACTCACCAATAGTAAAAAAAAAAATATTATTTTTATTTTTTGCTGGTAAAAACAAACCAATAGTAAAAAAGATATATACATATATATATATATATATATATATATATATATATATATATTATTTTCGAGATTAAGAAAACAAGTAAAATGTATGGGGAATTCTTATATCTTAATTTGTTAAAAAATTATAGTATTTTATTGCTTATAATAGTGAATCATGTTAAAAACATTAATTTAATCTTTATTAATGTGTATTTCAATTCTAGAAAAAAATCACACTATTTATTCAAGCACTTAAATTTTTATATTAAAAATATAAATCACATTTTTTACTTATCTTTTAATATTTGTAGATTTTAATATATATATATATATATATATATATATATATATATAATAAATACTATATTTAATATTTGATAAATGTAAAACTAATGCAATATTTTTTTCTTAATAACTTATAAAAATTTAAGAAAATGTTACATTTAGATTTAAAAGTAATAAATATTTGCATAGACATTTATAAATAAATGTGAAATGTAAAATATGTAAATTTAAAGAAAAAATATTTTATTTGAAATAAACAATAAAAGTTAAATATACAAGGGAATTTAAAATTCTAGCTCCTGCAAGTAATTCATTAATTAAATGTTTTTTATAATGTTTAAAAAAAAAAGTGTTAATAATAGAACTGAATACTGATTAAAATAGTTAAGGAAAATAAAATGACTATATAAATGTTATAAAAAATATTTAATAAAAAGTCTTAGATGAAAATGACAGATAATTACATAATTATTGGGTGCACCAAACTTTCAATAAAGATGTTTTCTTTTTAGGTCATTTAATACTTGTATCATTAAATATAACCGATTAAATTAAGACACTAAAACACTTTACTTAATATTTTAATAATTTTTAAAGAAAATAAGTATTGGTTGAATTTTATATTTTTTATATAATCTTACCCATTTATAGTAATAACTACTTTAGTCTTTAAAAAATATAAATTAAATTGATATTTTCTTTTTCAAAAAAATTATTAATTTTTTAATTTCTTTCTTCGGAGAAGTGATAGATCTATTTCTTGAGACTTTATTGGACAAGTGTACCGAAACACAAGTAATATAGTGAGTTAAGTAAAGATGTTGACTTCTCATTAAACAATTTTGTTTTATAATTTCAGCGTCACTATTTAATAAGCAAATTCAGTTTTAATAGGAGAGGTTTGGTTTGACTAACAAATACTATAAACATGCATGCAACTTAAGAAAGAATAAAGTTAATAAGTAGTAAAAATACTCTTAAACGATTGGGGAAACACTCTGAGATTGAACTCATCTATCTCACTCATTTGTAACTTTAGTAAATCATAAAATATAAAGACTGTGACTATTCAAACTTGATGTACAATAAAAATCACCTCAGATTGATTTCTCAAAAATGAGATTCATAAGGCACTTCTCAGATGCAGATTTCTCGATTATCTAATCAGTTACCCAACATTAAGAAACGATATATTGCATTCAGTAAATCGAAACCTTATTTCTAAAATCCCAAATTACTGTGTATTTTCTTTTAGGTCATAAACTCAAAATCACTTTCCAACAGCTTTCAAAAATTAAAAACAATATTCTATAAAGAATATAAAATCAAGCATGAAGAATGAGATGGAAATACCAAATCTAAATAGAAACTGAATATTATAAATCAAGATCTCAAAATACAAATGAGTTTTAAAAAGATTACATTCAATCCCAAGATATGAAGATTTAGCTACCCATAACAGCCATTACAGCTAAGTGATTGGAAGATTGCTTGAGAAAATGAAGAAATCTTGCTTGGTTCTCTTCACTGCTATGCTTCTTCACTCCTCAAGTTCTAGATCCCCTTCTTTTTGCCTCTAGCCCCCTTATAAACGTGTTTCCTGACTCAGCTCAAGTGACCTTTCGCTTGAGCTAGCCAGTTTTCACCCTAGCATGCCTGTTTCATATTCTGTCAAAAAGGTCCCTCACTCGGACGACATTCTCCTCGCTCGGGCAAAAATTCATAGTGCTCTTTGTGGTGATTTCGCCCAGGCGACGTCCATCTCGCTCGGGCGAGATCTGGATGAGCTCTCTTCGCCTGGGGCGAGCTCTGAGCGACAGCATTTGCACTTGGTATACTTTCACTTGGGCAAGTTCCTTACTGCTTGGATGAATCTTCCTTTTAACTTTTTGGCTTTTTTTTCCAGAGATCTTCCAATCTTTTATTTTCTTCATTCTTTTCTTCCTGAAATTTCACAACTTTAGCTCATAACTCAATTTTTAATTGCAAAAACCAAAAACTCTTAATTTCGGGTTAATCAATTTCTTAAAGAATATTTCAAAATCCTAGTTTTATCATACATAAAATACTGAAATTTGGCTCTTATCACTGTTGAAGGAATATAACTATTTTAATAAAAATATTTTAAATATTATATTTGTTGTAATTATTATTATAAAATAATCTTAATATGCAAAGACGGAGGTGTAACATTTTTTTAATGTACGAAATTTTGTTTTTAACATTTATCATGGGTTAATAGCAAAAATAAGTTTAAAATGACTAAGATTATAATAAGTTTTATATGATTCATAAATATTTTTACAGAACTTTCAACAAGGGACATTATAATATTATCGATATTTGTTTATTATAATGATTTAAAAATTAAATTATAATTAATGATGATAATAACTTTTTTTAACAAAATATAAAAATGCATGCCAAAATTTAATTTGAATCTTAATTATTAACATGTGTCATGATTAATAAACAGTTGAAAGAAAGGTTATTTATAATATATGAGGGTGGATTATTCTTTAAACAAAATCTATTAATGAATGTTCTAAAATATATTGGTAAACAAACATTTTTTATTTTATTTCTCACATTATTGGTTTTTAGAAATAGTTA
>Ga0099825_1008105_pt1 | contig 12559 bp, 10 predicted proteins | sample SiratroredBW_FD_76838 | JGI IMG/M metagenome (GOLD analysis project Ga0099825, IMG submission 76838) | Root nodule microbial communities of legume samples collected from California, USA - Siratro red BW | ecosystem: Host-associated > Plants > Roots > Nodule | place: USA: California | collected...
CAAACTTATCCTTTTATTTCAAGACATGTTGATGAAATATGTGATGTTTGTCATTTAGCTAAGCAAAGAAGATTATCTTATTTACCTAGTTTGAACAAAGCATCCAAAATTTTTGAGTTGATCAATTTAGATATTTGGGACCCTTATTCTAAACAATCTGTGCATGGTCATAAATATTTCTTAACCATTCTTGATGATTTCAGTCGTTATACTTGGTCAATTTTATTGAAATCCAAAGCCGAGGTCCAATCAAAGGTGGAACATTTCATCAATTTTGCTGAAACTCAATTTGAAATTAAAGTCAAAAGCATTTGTTCTGATAATGGACTTAAATTTTTTTTTTGAAATCTTTTATGGCTTTAAAGGGTAGTTTGCACCAAACCAGCAGTGTTGAGACTCCTCAACAAAATAGGAAAGTTGAACGTAAACATCAACATATTCTTAATGTGGCAAGGGTTTTAATGTTTCAATCTCATTTACCCACACATTTTTGGTCATATGCTATTAAACATGCTGTTTATCTTATAAATCGGGTTCCTTCTCCTATCATTGGTAACAAAACTCCCTTTGAACTTTTATTTAAACAATCACCTGATTTCACAATGCTCAAAGATTTTGTATGCTTGTGCTATGCATCTACACGTGTCTCATCGCCACAAGTTTGATCCACGAGCCAGACGTGGTATTTTTCTTGGGCATCAAATTGGAATTAAAGGATATGTTATTTTTTATTTCGACACAAAGGAGTTTTTTTGTTTCCAAGAATGTTCTATTTAATGAAATGACCTTTCCCTTTAAAAATCCTGGTCAAACATCACCACCAACCTTATCTCTCCCTTATGGCCCAATCACCTCCTCAGCAGATCCATTTTCTATAGAGCCTATGACTTTACCTTCAACTCATAGACATCATCCAGCCGCTGACCAGCCCATTCATCATACTATCCACTCTCCCTCAACCTCTCATTCCACAACTCCTTCTCTCCCATTCGAAACACCATCACCTAGTCCACCATTAAAGCCAACTCCTCAACTTCCTCCACGACGACAATTACAACGTGAAACGCGACCACCTGCTCATCTTGCTGACTACTATTGTAATTTCTTTTCTTCCAGAACCAACCAGTTCATCTTCAAAGTGTTCTCATCCTCTTAGTTCTATTCTTTTATATAGTCACTTCTCTTTCCCTCACCTTCACTACCTTATGTCTCTCTCCACGGATTCTGAACCAAGTAGCTACTAGGAAGCTAAACATCATGTTTGTTGGCAATAAGCCATGAAAGCTAAGGTAGAGGCATTAGAGTTTAACCATACATGGACCATTGTTGATGTTCCCCCAAATGTCAAACCTATCGGTTGCAAGTGGGTTTACAAGATTAAGCGGCACCTAGATGGTTCAGTGGAAAGGTACAAGGCTCGTTTAGTAGCAAAGGGTTTTGCTCAAACAAAAGGTGTGAATTACTTTAAGACTTTCTCTCCTGTTGTGAAGATGGCCACTGTCCGAGTGGTACTTGCTCTTGCTTCCATTCATCGTTGGACTATACAACAACTCGATGTCAACAATGCCTTCTTACATGGAGACCTCTCAGAAGATGTTTATATGACTGTTCCACTAGGTGTTTCTGCCTCCGGTACACCGAAATGCTGCAAATTGCACAAGTCTCTCTATGGGTTGAAACAATATAACAGAAAATGGTATGAAAAATTATCTATCCCACTTCTCTCTTGTGGGTATCAACAAGCTCAGGCTGATCATAGTTTATTTGTCAAAACTGTTGATTCTAGTTTCACTGCTCTCATTGTCTATGTTGATGACATCATCTTGACTGGTAACTCCACTGATGAGATGGCTCATATTAAGCATGTGCTTCATTCCAATTTTCGTATTAAAGATCTTGACATACTCAAGTATTTCTTGGGTATTGAAGTTGCTCATTCAGAGACTGGTATCTCTATTTGCCAATGCAAATATTGTCTTGATCTCATTCGTGACTCAGGATTGTCAGGCTGCAAGCCTTGCTCTACACCCATAGATAACTCTCTTAGGCTACATCAGGATGATAGTGAATTACTCACTGATGTTCTCTCCTATCGTCAATTGGTTGGCCGTTTGTTATATCTGACCACCACTCGTCCATATATTTCATTTGCAACTTAACAATTAAGCCAATTCATGTCCAAACCCACTCGTTCTCACTTTGTCGCCGCTATGAGAGTCTTAAAGTATCTAAAAGGTCATCTAGGATAAGGATTATTCTTTCCCCGTGATTTTCAAATTCAACTGACTGGCTTCAGTGATGCTGATTGGGGCACATGCATTGATTCACGACGATCCATCACAGGCTACTGTTTCTTTATTAGAAGTTCTCTCATCTCGTGGAAGACAAAGAAGCAGAACACAGTTTCCAAATCTTCTTCTGAAGCAGAATATCGAGCTCTTGCCTCGACCACTTGTGAGTTAGAATGACTTACTTACTCAAAGATTTAAAGGTCCTTTGCTCTTGCCCACCTGCTCTTTATTGTGACAACCAAAGTGCTCTATACATCGCTGCCAATCTTGTTTTTCATGACCGAACCAAACATTTATATTGATTGTCATTTGGTTCGAGAAAAGTCTCAAGCTGGCCTGATGCGCTTACTTCTTGTCTCATCTTCCAATCAATTGACTGACATTTTTATTAAAGCTCTTCCTCCACGACTTTTGACACTTTCCTATCCAAGCTAAGACTGGTAAACTTATTTGACCCTCCAGCTTGTGGGGGGTAACAAAGACAGAAGAGGCCCACGAGGCCCAAAAGGTCCAAGTCCAACAAAATTAAGGTTCTACAGAATAATAGAACGTTCTAAAATTTGTTTGATGTTTAGGATGCAGTTGTATAAATCATTAATGTGTACTTGACAGTAATCAATGAATAATCTTTTTCGCCATTTTCATTGTGCTTGCTTATCTGTTTCTAATGCACACGGTTGGAAATAACGAAGGTTTGCAACTGCTAAAAATAACAGAAATTTGTAAACCATTAAAAATAGCAGGGGTTTGCAAACCGCTAGAAGTAGCAGTGATTTACAAACCAACAAAAAAAATCCAATCATAAATAACCCAAGGTTAAAACAGTCAAAAATACTAAATATAACTCCGATATGTATAATTTTTCTTATACACTTTCAAAAAGTTTTTAACTTATTATCTCATTAGTATATAATTAAACAATATCTTAGTAACATTTTATTTTTTAACAATAATATTTACATATATTTACAGATAAAAATGATAGATACGAAGCTTCTATCTATTTTTTCCATTAACATTTAATATAACAATGTTTATTTATTTATTTATTAACAATCAATATAACAATGTTACTTAATACATGCATTTAGTAAACCAAACTTTACAACATCTTTTTTCCAAATTTTTCTACATAAACATTCTCATATAAAGAATGTGGAAATCTAACGTTTTCAAAACAAAATAAAGTTTTATTGATTTTTTTCCTTCTAAGTTTAATGTAATAATAAATTAAAAAATATTAAAAATGGTAATGAATACTCTTTCTTTTAAAAAACTTAAAATTTTTCTACAACTATTTTGACCAATCAAATATAGTTTAATCATTTACAATAAAAACAATAATTTTCAAGATTGGTTATCACAAAGAATTATGATTCTCAAATATTAAAAATAAAATAAAATTACACCCTTAAATTTAAACTTTGCACTCTTTTCACCCAATTTTGTATAATTTAACCTAGGACACAAAATATAGTAAAATATTGCAACTCCTGAAATTCATTAATCTAGGTTAGGGAGAAAATATTTTCATAAATAAGTGAAATGAATTATTTAAAAATAAATTGAGATTATTTGGAAATTCTGGTATCATTTGTAGTGTGCAGTGTGATTGGACCTATCCATTTTACACAGGTGGCAGAGAGATGTGGTGTGTCCATGTCTTATTGGATCCAAAAATCCCACAAGGCCACATAACCGACAAGTTCGGCCCACTCGGTTCCTCCAATATTCTACACACAAAATGGAAACCTCAAAACACACACTCTCCTTATAAACTCTCCCAAACCCAAACTACACACACTCTCACTCGCACACCGCGCCGTATACTTCACACCAAACCAAACCAAACCCACTCTTTCTCTCTCTCCGCCGTCCAACGGCCCTCCCCTCCCTCCGCGGCTCCACCGTGAAACCGCGCTTCCAGCGGAAGACCAGAAGACCGACTGCAGGAGGTGCTTGGTTGCAAATGGCGACCACCGCAAGCCCCGACGTCGCCGACGGCCCTGTCATGAGCCTAATCAACAAGCGAATCCGCGCCTACCGCAAGAAGATGAACCGCATCCACGCCATGGAAGAGTCCCTCGCCCAGGGGAAAACCTTGAACAAGGAGCAGGAAGAGTTTCTCCGCACCAAACCCTCCATTCTCGCCCTCATCGACGAGTTTGAAAAGCTTCGCCAGCCGCTAGCCTCCGCGCTAGCCGAGGAACTCCAGGGAGCAGCGCCCAACGCGCGAGGCGCTGAAGCCCCAACCCAAACCCTAGCTGAAAGCTCCGGCTCATTGGAGCAGGCGCCGCCGCAGCACTCGGAAAACGACGTCGTCGTGGAGGACCTACTCAACCTGCTCTACTTCGGCTCGCTCTTCGATGTCAAGAGCGACTTCGCCTCCACCATGCTCACCCGGACGCACGAGCGCGGCTGCTGCTTGACCTACGACTACGTCACGGACGATGCCACCGATCTGCTCGGCGAGAAGGACTTGGATTCGATCTCCGCGTTGCGCGGCTTGCTCGTCTCTCGGCCTGCGGACTCCAGCTTCTCCCACAAGAACGCGCTGCAGCGCTGCGTGGAGCACGCCAAGCTTTGGCTCGCCAAGTCGGGGCAGCCCATTGGTCCTGATGCTGATGTTACTTGTATGGTTCTGTTCAATTGCTCTGTGCATGTTTGGTGTTTTTTGTGTTGGTTGTTAACTTGTTACTTTTTTTGTCTTTTGGTGTCAATTTCTGTAGATGCTGGATTGCGGGAGAAGTTGAACAAGATAATGTCTTCGGAGTACTTTACTACTACTCCTGAGATGAAGGCCCCGGTTGAAGTTGCTGCGGCTGCTGCTGGGGGGAATTACGTTTCTTTCCATGTGCCCGTGCATGGTTCTGTGGTTCCGGTTGAAGTGGAACAACCTATTTATCAGTCTCAGGAGAAGGTATAATTATAATGTTGATGGATTGGTTGTGTTCTTAAATCTTTTTGTTTGGATGTGTGCAGCTTGCTTTTGAATTCAGCCGAGTTAAGTTCATGGCTTGGATTTTTTGTGATTGTTGGAATAAAAGTTTAAATTTTTTGGACTGCTTTGGTAGTGAGGGTGTCCTAGGTGTCAATATCAATTCAGTTGGTAGGACAAAATGCTGTTTGAAAGTAGTAGAGCTTTTGCTGAAAGGTATTTTTGTTTATGGTTGTACAGGTAAGAGGGGAGGGGGGGGGGTACGAGAGGGATGCTTGATGATTTGTTTGTTGTAATTCTTCTGCTTATACATGTGTTTAGGGCGAAATTATATTAGAATTTCATTCTCTTTATTAGTTTTGAAGAAAACCCTTTAAATTCTTATGTGATGTTGCTGTTTTATTCATGACTTTTGAAAGTGTTGTCAAGAATGCTTATAGATGAATAAGCATGTGCTTCCTTTGCCATACAACTGTTGAGTTCTTCTTAAGAATAAACTGTTGAGTTCTGTGCTAGTGGTGAAGAGTAGAGGTTGGTAAGTTACTCCTTAGCTTCAGATACAATATAATTGCTGCCGGTGGAGGTTTGATATATACTGTACTCTGTGCTTAAGCTATAAAAGGTTATTGAGACACATCAATAATTTGTTTTCTATCATGAATCATACCTTTTTAGGAGTGTATAATTATGCTATAAGTATCAGTGTAATAATCACAATGCAGACTTATGCTATAAATATTTGTGTCAAGTGCAATCTTGAATCAGCACTTGAAATGTTAGGAGACACCTTTTAGAACTTAAAGTACTGTGTAAGTATACACATCTTCAAGTACATTGTTATTATGCATATATTGATTCATTTGAATTTTGTTCTACACAGTAAATCTGCAATATGTGCAGAACAACCACAACGAAAGCCTCATCTCCCTAGGTGAGGAATGCCTGCAAACCTTGGCAAAGTTTTATTAACATTTAGAACCATTATTGTTATAAAGCATGCACAAGAAGAAGCTCTGACTTGTCTTGTTCATGTTGCTTACGGATGTTATTTCATGCAAGCATGTCTAAATATGTTCTGTTTGTGATTTTCTTCGATATGCTGGGAGCTATCTTTTTGGAGTGGACAAAAGTGATTTTCCAGGATTTATTTATTTTTTCCATTAGGTTAGATTGAAGAGACCTTGTTTCAATACTTGTTATTGAGTAATTAAACTTGCATCCATGAATGTTGTCTTTGATTATAGGCTGTTTTTGTTAAAAAGTTGCCGTGGCATATTGTGGTGGCAGATTTTTCGCTTGCTGCCATTTTATGGTGGTGGCATGGTGGCTTTTTGTGTGGTGGGTGCTTTTCATGTAGTGGCCATGGTGAGTGCTTATGTCAGAAATGACAGTACAAAAGATTAAGACAATAAAAGATGAGCTGGTGGAAATCTGAGGAGAGAAAAAAAGAGAATTTGGGCTTTGGGCCATTTCACCTGAGTCCAGTTGTAAATTTAAAATCCCTAAAAACCTGATCCAACTCCAGCTCCAAATTTTAAATACCCTAAAATCCCAATCTAAACCATAGCCCAAACATTAAAAAATTTGACCCCCCCACTCCACATAAAGATTCAAAACCCAAACAGGTTGCAAGCAATGGCCTACCTGGCTCCTCCATGATGACCAACGACCATGTGATTACTAATGATTCCCCTTTAATGTTTGTTTCCATCCTATGGTGCCTGACAACAACAATTTTCAGATTCTACCTTTCTCTAACACCCTTGACCTGTTTCTCACTCCCCATTATTTATCCTATTTTCTTTGATTCAATCTCTCTTCTATGAGTTTGTTCTTGTTTCTCAGTGCCTCAACCTTGCTCTTTTCTGACTTTGGCACCTCTTGACCTCTCTGATTTATCCCCTTTGGTATTCATGACTATTTGGCTCTACCTTTGCATTGCAATTACATACACACCTGCCATGGTTTGCTATAAGCTGCTACATCATATGCCATTTCTATCCGGCAAGGTTTTGGCAGTTTGCCATCAATAACACTAGTTATATATCATGCTTGCAAGTTTTGCTTTAGCATAGGCCTTGTGTCATTACTTTGGTTGACATATTTGAGTTTTTTTTGCCATGGTTGACATCTTATAGTCGGTTACTCGTTCTTTTATATTGAAATCAGAACCATTTTTTTTTGTGTGGGTCTTTTGCTCCATGCTTCCAGGCATTAGCTGTTGTTGTATTTCCTGTTTCTGAGTGTTGGGTTAATGTTGATTTGGTTAAATTTCCTGTCTAAGGGGCTAGTGAAATAATATCAGTGGCACTTATCTGTTTTTGATGCATGTAGCTGTTTTAACTGGCAAATAAATTGCTACCTGGCTATGTCCAAAATGATTTTAGAGGGCTTGAGAGGGAATCCCTCCACTGGAGTGCTAACTGAGAATGACTTACAAAAAATAACTTACTAGGGAATAACTTATAAATTATACAAAGTACGAATAAGTGTGCTTTTTATATGTTTATTGCACTAAAAAGTTGCAAACCACTGTTACTCTGGTTATTTGTGTGTAAATACAGTTTTTTTTACTCTGTTCAACATTTATTTGAATGCTGATGCAGGGTAATTGTGGTGTGCAAAATGTGGTGGGCACCACCCTCTAGTGTAGCGAACTTTTGTTGTTAGTTTGAATACTTGCTCAATATTCTAAAACCAGAGATGGTTAGTGGGAGGACAACTAGTTGTTCCTCTTTCTATTCACATAGAGATATATGTGATTTATCTAATAACAAGTGAATATTACTGATTACCAAGATTTCAACTTGTGTGCAGTTTCATGCCACAAAGGATTAATTTGTGCGGTCAAACTTTCTCGGGCCAAAGTAACACAATTCATCTCTTTTGGAGTTAAAAAATTTTGCTTGGATGTAAGCTCAAAGTTTGATGACAGTTGACTACAGTATACGGATAAATGTGCTTTTATTATTTAACTTCCAGACGATTATCAACAAGAAAGAAATAAAGTTTGATTACTTATCACTGCCTGATGTTTTCGTGTACTGGTCCTTTTGTTTAAATTTAATAATATATTTTAAATTGCACTGTCACTGCAGACTGAAACTCTGCACTGTATTAATTTTCCTTGTTAACCCATGTCATTGCACTGGATAATAATTTTATTGAACAATGATTGCTATAAACTACCAGTCTGGTTCTCTCTTGGTAATGTGAACTCGCAACTAATGCCAGATTTTAGGGGATGAAGAAAATATTTTTGAAGAACTAAGAATAGCTGTTATTAATTAATGATGACTCAGCACATCTGGCATTGAGCTTCTTTCGAGGGCAATACGATTACAACTGATAAATCTCAGTTAACAAATTATTATTCTGATATGCTTAATTCTGTAAACTTCTTTATCTATTTAATCTGCAAGACCCCGTGTCTTTTAAATTTGTAAGTATATTGTAGAAAAAAAAGAAATTTGCTTCAGCTGTTTCTTCAGTATGCTGAACAATTATGTGTAGTTTATTTGGCTTCTGTTACTTGTATGCAATTGTGGGTTGAGCAGTTGTGTCATGTTTATCTGTACCCTAGGTTGGTGAGGGGGCTGATTATTACAAGAGTAGTGTTCTTTGATATGTATTAAAGGCTCCTTGTTAGCAAACTTTTGTGTGCGGAATGATTGTTTTTAAAGGTGTTCGTTAACATGGCCATGCCATTCTTTGGGGTTCAATTCCAAAATTATGGTCTCTCTGGCTCAAGAATTCTGAGGAAGAATGACAATATCTTACACCTTAGTTTGATCAATTCCAAAGTTATGGGACATTGACATCTTGGAAAGAATTTAGTTGTGTTTCTGCACCTTAATCAATTCCAATGTTTGCTTTATCTGTTTGGGGTTTTCATTTGATCTATGAACAATACATCTTAAAAGTTCATTTTTAATGATTTTTTCGATTTTCGGCCCCATAATTTTCAGTTACTCCATTTGAGTAAATACTTTCCATTTTTAGTAGTATCTTCTAACCTTTTCTATAGATAATGTTTATTGGTTATATAAATTGAGTTTCATTTCATCCCTTATAATACACAATATCTGTTTGTTTTAAACATTTTTTCGATGTTACAAATCGCATTGGCTGATTTAGTATTATAATTTCATATCCTCGTTTCCTTAGGAAGTTTTTATCTGTTTGTATATGTAGCTTCATTTCTTTTAAGAATTGCCGCACAAGTGTTTATTTGATAGCAATTTTTAAGCAGTCTAATAATACTCTGTAAAATACTGCTACCCTTTATCCCAGATTTTTTGAAAGTGGCATTTATTATTTATTCCCTTTAATATGATAGCTATAGTACTGATATTAATTCTACATAACTGTCTACTTTTCAAGTTCTCACTGCTTGTTGCTTTGGTAAAGGACATTAACTCATGATTGACTGCCAAAAAATAAATTTTGATACCGCATACTTTATCTTAGAAGTTACATATGCCTTTTTGTAGGATGAAGGAACCACAAATTTCCAAGGACATGGATCTGAAGATGATCAGACTGATCCTGAAGGAGAGCTTCAGAAGGTTCGTATAATTTTGGCTAGATATCTTACTGTCATTGAAGTAGATGTGACGCTGAAGATTTTTCTCACTGCAGGATGAGGTAGAAGCAGAAAATGCAAATGAAGTGGTGTCAGTTCAACACGGACAGACCAACCCACAAGCGGATGCAGAGCACAATGAACGTGATTTCGAGGCAAAGGACCAGCAATCATATCCCAGGAGGGGTTATCAGAACCATAGAGGCGGTCGTGGGGGAGGTGGTCGCAGGGGTTATTCAAATGGGCGTGGAGGTCGAAGTGGTGGTGGCAGAGGAGGAGGCTACCAAAACGGGCGCAATCCATACTACGACCAGCCTGGAAATTATTATCCAAGGAACTACTATAACAACAGAGGAAGAGGAGGCAGAGGTGGTGGGTATTACAACAATCATGGTGCAGGTGGTCAAGTTAATCATGTTGCAGGTGACGTTGGGGTACAATCATGATTAATTATGAGTTGTTTATAGTGCTTATTACTGTCACTAGTTGGTGGTAAACCAATTTTTATTCGCCTGCCATGAAACATGTTTTGAACAATTTTGTTTTGACACTTGACGCGTCGTCTAGATTCCACCATTTTGTAGTCCAGTGGTTAGTGTGGACCTTTGTCCGAAATCTCATAGGAAGAAACTATGCGAATGTCTAATGTTTTCTGGTTCTCTTGTTTAGGCACCTAGATGTTTCCGTTGCATTTAATTATACAGTGGGTTCTACCTCAGGGCACAAATTGCAAAAGCAGTGCTTTGTTAGGCAAGTTCATGGCTTCTTATTTCTTCTCCAACTATTACGTTTTTCTCATGTTAAATGATACATCAAGTACTACACATAATCTATTATTATAATATCATCTAAAATAAAACTTAAGTATTTTTTTTACATCCATAGTTGATATTTTGTCTTCGATAAGTCTATTAGAGATTTATTTTATTTTATTTTTGACTTTATTATAATAAATAATTAAAATTAATATTAATTGAATAATATTAATGTATTATAATAAATTAATATATACTAACAAATGAGATTATGTTTTTTGCCTTTTTTCTTCATTTAAACAGTTTATTTGTGTGTTCAATTTTATCTCGTTTTTTTCCTTTATTTATTTTAGTTTGTCACCTTTCAAAGTCTAACATTGATTCCATTTGTGAGGTATTTTAATTAAAATCACACCAAAAGATTATTTTCAAGAATTGATTGAGGGTAGTTCGGCGCTTGTAGCCTAAAGCTTTTGCTTCAGTATTTATTATTTGGTTTGTCTTATTTAGTGGCAGTGATAAAAATATCCTTTGTTTATACGATTAGTAATGGGTGGTTGAAATATGCATTTTAGTAATGGGTGGTTGAAATATGCATTATTGTTTTTTTTTAAATTATAATTTCTTTAAAATTCTGTTTTTATGCTTTAATTATTGTTTATTGGGTCTATAATTCAATCTAGTTAGATTGGATTTAGGGTTGAGGGTTTAGTTAGATTAGATTTAGGGTTGAGGGTTTAGATTGGATTAAGTTTAATATTTGATTACTTGAAATTCAACTTATATGAATTTGGTGCTAAGCTTAATGAGTAATTTGGGACTTGTTTTTATATTTATTTTACAGATTTCCTTTTGTATTTATTTTACACTCACTCACAATTGGTACAGTTATAAACAAATTTAAAAGTTGTTGTAAAGTTGTGGATTTTATTTTTTTCATGTGTATTTTTTTTTTCAATCCCAACATTAAACAAACAAATTTAATTTAATTAAATTTAATCATTCTTATAATACCTGTGTCTTCTTGTTACTTCGTAATAAGAATACACTAATGCAATAGAGAGAGTCTTCCTTTTTACCGATCATTACATAGTAAAATAATAAAGAACAACAAAACTAAAAATAAGACATAAAAGAAACGACCAAAAACAAATGAGAGCAGATGATCGAAACCAAATAGAAACATAAAAGTGGGATAGCTATGTACGATGGAGCACAACATGTAATGACACAAGTGAGGCAACATAAAAGAGACACAAACTGAGTCGAACATGAACACAAATTGGGTATAATATTATCTAACAATTGTTCATGTGCTTGATTCTATGAACAAGTTGAATTTTGTTAACTACTTTGTTGACTATGTATTTAAATATCATCAGTCTAGTTAATTGAAGTCAAAATTGTTGTGATCCTTAAAACTTCTTTATGAACAATATCTATATTGAAAAAGATATCCAAAGTAGCCAACAAAAATCATAGTTAGATAATAATCTTTATGGTATGAATTTCTATTTAAAAGTAATTGAATGTGAATTATATGAGAGCTTGACAAATATATGAAAGAAAATCATAAACCTTACAAAGAGTAATTTGAGCTAGATATTTTAAATTGGTTGAAAGTAAACTTAACTAGGTGTCGCGAACCTTACATCAAGTCATTTGAGCTTTGACGTTTTAAATTATTGAAAATAAACTCAACTAGTATCCTCTCTCTCTCTCTCTCTATACATACATATACATATATATATATATATATATATATATATATATATATATATATATATATATATATATATATATATTTATATTTTTTATTTAAAAATATAAACATATAAAATTATATTATAAAAATTTTTTTTTTTTTTTTTTTTTAATATAGTATAATATATATTTATATTTATATATATAAAAAAAAAAAATATAAAAATATATATATATATATATATATATATATATATATATATATATATATATATATGTATATGTA
>Ga0099825_1008106_pt1 | contig 12558 bp, 7 predicted proteins | sample SiratroredBW_FD_76838 | JGI IMG/M metagenome (GOLD analysis project Ga0099825, IMG submission 76838) | Root nodule microbial communities of legume samples collected from California, USA - Siratro red BW | ecosystem: Host-associated > Plants > Roots > Nodule | place: USA: California | collected...
GTGTATTTGGGGGGAGGAAGAAATTATTCTTTTTTTTTCAGAAAAAAAAAATATTTTTTAAAATTTGGCCCCAATTTAAAAAATTTTTAAAAAAAAAAAAAAAAAAAAAATAAAAAAAAAAAATAAAAAAAAAAAAAAAAAAAAAAAAAAACAAGTAGTAAATCGCACAATTTAAAAAAAAATTATTTCACATATCTATAGTTTTGTAAAAGAACTTTTAGAAATTTCTAAAATTCGTTGATAAAATCTCTAATCCTTCGAATAAAACACTAAAAAAAATTTCCTAACTTTTTGACAAGTTTGGATAGGTGAAATAGAAAAAAATGCCAAATATGCTAAAAAAATAAAAAAGAAATAGTAAACGATGGAATTTTGAAATTCTGGATTTCAATTATCTCAATATTTTTTGAAAGAAAAAACCTTAGTTTTGCAGAATTTTTTGATAAAATCTCAGATCTATATAATAAAACAAAACAAATTTTAAGAACTTTTTGAAAACTATAGACAGGTAAAATAAAAAAAAAGATGTCAAAAATACGAAAAAATTAAAAAACAAATAGTGAATGATGGAATTCTGAAAATGTTTTGTATTTATAATATCTCTATTTTTCTTAATCAAAATTCGAGAATTTTCTAGAATGCTCTGATAAAATCTATAATCCGTATAATAAAGCACCACAAAAATATTTAGAATTTTTTGACAAGTTTGATTAGGTCAAATAGTAAAAAAAAGTAAATAATGGAATTTATGAAGAATTTTGGATTTCAAATATTTGTACTTTTTGGAAAAACGTTCAATGATTTTCCAAAAATCTTTGATAAAATCTCTAATCTATAAAATAAAAAAACATAAAAATTTCAGGAACTTTTTGACAAGTATAGAGACAAAATTGGAAAGAAAATGTCAAAAATAATAAAAAACAAAAAACAAATAGTAAACCGCAGAATTTAATAAAAAAATTATTTCAAATATCTATATTTTTGTAAAATAACTTTTAGAAATTTCCAGAATTCGTTGATAAAATCTGTATTCCTTCGAATAAAACACTACAAAAAATTCCATAATTTTTTGAGAAGTTTGGATAGGTGAAATAGAAAAAAAATGCCAAAAATGCTAAAAAAATAAAAAAGAAATAGTAAACGATGGAATTTTGTTGAAATTCTAGATTTCAAATATCTCAAATTTTTTTTGAAAAAAAAAACCATAGTTTCACAGAATTTTTGGATAAAATCTCGGAGCCATACAATAAAACAACACAAAAATTTTAACAATTTTTTGAAAACCATAGACAAGTAAACTAGAAAAAAAGATGTCAAAAATAAGACAAAATAAAAACCAAATAGTAAACGATGGAATTCTGAAAATGTTTTGTATTTACAATATCTCTATTTTTCTTAATCAAAATTCAAGAATTTTCGACAATTCTCTGTTAAAATCTATAATTCATACAACAAAGCACTACAAAAATGTTTAGAATTCTTTAACAAGATCTCTAATCCATAAATTAAAAAAACATAAAAATTTCCAGAATTTTTTTAAAAGTACAGATAAACAAAATTGAAAAGAAAATGTCAAAAATAAAAAAAATAAAAAACAAATAGTAGACCGCGGAATTTTGAAAAAAAAAATTATTTCACATATCTCTATTTTTGTATAAGAACTTTTAGAAATTTCCATAATTTGTTGATAAAATCTCTATTCCTTCGAATAAAATACTACAAAAATTTCCATAATTTTTGGACAAGTTTAGATAGGTGAAATAGACAAAAAATGCCAAAAATGATAAAAAATAAAAAATAAATAGTAAACGATGGAATTTTGTTGAAATTCTGGATTTCAAATATCTCAATTTGTTTGAAAAAAACCATAGTTTTGCAAAAATTTTTGATAAAATCTCGGTTCTATACAATAAAACAACACAAAAATTTTAAGAATATTTTGAAAACCATAGATAGGTAAAATAGAAAAAAAGATTTCAAAAATACTAAAAAATTAAAAAGCAAATAGTAACAGTTGGAATTCTGAAATTTTTTTGTATTTACAATATCTCTATTTTTCTTAATCAAGAATTTTCGAGAATTCTTTGATAAAATATATAATCCATATAATAAAGCACGACAAAAATGTTTAAAATTTTTTGACAAGTTTGATTAGGTCAAATAGGAAGAAAAGACGTAAAAAATGCTAATAAAAAAAAACAAATAGTAAATAATGGAATTTGTGAGTAATTTTCGATTTCAAATGTCTATATTTTTTAGAAAAATATTCTATGATTTTCCAAAAATCTTTGATAAAATCTCTAATCCATAAAATAAAAGAATAGAAAAATTTCTAGCATTTTTTGAAAAGTGCATATAGCCGAAATTGAAATGAAAATGTAAAAACTAATAAAAATAATAAAAAACCAATAGTAGACCGTAGAATTTAAAAAAAAATATTTCACATATCTCTATTTTTGTATAAGAACTTTTAGAAATTTCCAGAATTTGTTGATAAAATCTCAGTTCCTTCATATAAAATACTACAAAATTTTCATAATTTTTTCACAAGTTTGGATAGGTGAAATAGAAAAAAAATGCCAAAAATGATAACAAAATAAAAAATAAATAGTAAACGATGGAATTTTGTTGAAATTTTGGATTTCAAATATCTCAATTTTTTTAAAAAAAAAAAAACCATAGTTTTGCAGAATTTTTTGATAAAATCTCGTATCCATACAATAAAACAACGCAAAAATTTTAAGAATTTTTTGAAAACCATAGATAGGTAAAATAGAAAAAAAGATGTAAAAAATAGTAAAAAATTAAAAAGAAAACAGTAACTGATGGAATTCTGAAAATTTTTTGTATTTACAATATCTCTATTTTTCTTAATCAAGAATTTTCGAGAATTCTCTGATAAAATCTATAATTCATATAATAAAGCACCACAAAAATATTTAGAATTTTTTGACAAGTTTGATAAGGTGAAATAGGAAAAAACGACATCAAAAATGCTAATAAAAAGAAAAAATAGTAAATAATGGAATTTGTGAATAATTTTGGTTTCAAATATCAATATTTTTAAGAAAAATGTTCCATGATTTTCCAAAAATCTTTGACGAAATCTCTAATCCATAAAATAAAAGAATATAACAATTTTCAGAATTTTTTTACAAGTACAGATAGACAAAATTGAAAAGAAAATGTCAAAAATAATAAAAAAACAAAAAAATCAAGTATTCTCCATAATTCTGTGATAAAATCTATAATCCATAGAATAAAGCACCACAAAATGTTTAGAATTTTTTGACAAGTCTAGATAAGTGAAATAAGAAAAAAAGATTACCAAAATGATAAAAGAATAAAAAAAAACAAATAGTAAACGATGAAATTTATGAAGAATTTCTGATTTCAAATGTCTATATCTTTTTGAAAAATATTCCATGATATTTCACATATCAATTTTTTTTAGAAGAACTTTTGGAATTTTCCAGAAATAGTTGGTAAAATCTCTAACCCTTCCAATAAAACACCACAAAAAATTCCATAATTTTTGGACAAGTTAAGGTATGTGAAATAGAAAACAAAATGTCATAAATGCTAAAAAAAGAAATAATAAACGATGAAATTTTGTTGAAATTTTGGACTTGAAATATCTCAATTTTTTGATAAAATCTCGGATCCATACAATAAAACAACACAAAAATTTTACAATTTTTTTGAAAACCAAAGAGAGGTAAAATAGAAAAAAAGATGTCAAAAATATAAAAAAATTTAACAATGCAAATAGTAAATGATGGAATTCTGAAAATGTTTTGTATTTAACGTATCACTTTTTTTTTAAACAAAAATTCAAGAATTATCCAGAATTCTCTAATAAAATCTATATTCCGTAAAATAAAGCACCAAAAAAATGTTTAGAATTTTTTAACAAGTTTGGAGAGGTGAAATCAGAAAAAAAAATTACTAAAATGCTAAAAGAATAAAAATAAACAAATATTAAACGATGAAATTTATGAAGAATTTTGGATTTCAAATGTCTATATTTTTTTAAAAAATATGCCATGATTTTCTAAAATTCTTGGATAAAATCTCTAATCCATAAAATAAGAAAACATAAAAATTTCTAGAACTTTTTGACAAGAACAGATAGACGAAATTGAAAATAAAATGTCAAAAATAATAAAAAATATAATAACAAATAGTAAACCGCAGAATTTTGAAAGAAAAAAATATTTCACATATCAATATTTTTTTAAAAAAACTTTTAGAATTTTCCAGAAATCGTTGGTAAAATCTCTAACCTTTTCAATAAAACAACACAAAAAATTGCATAATTTTTGGACAAGTTAGGGTACGTTAAACAGAAAATAAAATGCCAAAAATGATAAAAAAAAAAGAAATAATAAATGATGGAATTTTGTTGATATTTTGGGTTTCAAATATCTCAATTTTTTGATAAAATCTCGAATCTATACAATAAAACAACACAAAAATTTTACAATTTTTTTGAAAAAAATAGACAGGTAAAATAAAAAAAAAAGTTTTCAAAAATACTAAAAAATTAAAAAAACAAATAGTAAATGATGGAATTCTGAAAATATTTTGTATTTAAAGTATCTCTATTTTTTTTAATAAAAATTCAAGAATTTTCCAGGATTCTCTGATAAAATCTATACTCCGTACCATAAAGCACCAAAAAAATGTTTAAAATTTTTTGACAAGTTTGGAGAGGTGAAATCGGAAAAAAAGATTACTAAAATGCTAAAAGAATAAAAATAAACAAATAGTAAATGGTGGAATTTAAAAAGAATTTTGGATTTCAAATGTCTATATTTTTTTAAAAAATATGCAATGATTTTCTAAAATTCTTTGATAAAATCTTTAATCCATAAAATAAAAAAACGTAAAAGTTTCTAGAACTTTTTGACAAGTACAGATAGACGAAATTGAATATAAAAGGCCAAAAATAATAAAAAAATAAAAAAACAAATAAGAAACCGCAGAATTTTGAAAAAAAAATTATTTCACATATCTATATTTTGTTAAAAAGAACTTTTAGAATTTTCCAGAAATCGTTGGTAAAATCTCTAACCCTTCCAATAAAACACCACAAAAAATTCCATAATTTTTGGACAAGTTAGGGTACGTGAAATAGAAAACAAAATGCCAAAAATGCTAAAAAAAATAAAAACAAAATAGTAAACGATGGAATTTTGTTGAAATTTTGGATTTCAAATTTCTGGATTTTTTGATAAAATCTTGGATCCATACAATAAAACAACACAAAAATTTTACAATTTTTTTGAAAACCATAGACAGGTAAAATAGAAAGAAAAGATGACAAAAGTACTAAATAATTAAAAAAGTAAATAGTAAACGATATTCTTAATAAAAATTCAAGAATTTTCCAGAATTCTGTGATAAAATCTATAATCTGTACCTTAAAACACCACAAAAATGTTTAGAATTTTTTGACAAGTTTGGATAGGTGAAATAGGAAAAAAAGATTACCAAAATGCTAAAAGAATGAAAAAAACAAATAGTAAACGATGAAATTTATGAAGAATTTAAGATTTCAAATGTCTATATTTTTTTTAAAAGCATTCCAAGATTTTCCAAAATTCTTTGATAAAATCTCTAATCCATAAAATAAAAAAACATAAAATTTTCCAGAATATTTTGACAAGTACAAGTAGACGAATTTAAAAATAGAATGTCAAAAATAAAAAAACAAATAGTAAACTGCAGAATTTTGAAAAAAAAAATTATTTCACACATTTATATTTTGTTAAAAAGAACTTTTAGAATTTTCCAGAAATCGTTGGTAACATCTCTAACCATTCCGATAAATCACTACAAAAAATTCTATAATTTTTGTACAAGTTTGGATAGGTAAAATAGAAAAGAAATGTCAAAAATGCTAAAAAAATAAAAAAGAAATAGTAAACGATGGAATTTTGTTGAAATTTTGGATTTCAATTATCTCAATTTTAAAAAAAAAAATCATAGTTTTGCAGAGTTTTCTAATTAAATCTTGGATCAAAACAATAAAACAAAACAAAAAATTTAAAATTTTTTAGAGAACCATACATAGGTAAAATAGAAAAAAAAAAGATGTCAAAAATACTAAAAAATAAAAATAAAAATAGTAAACGATGGAATTCTCATAATGTTTTGTATTTAAAGTATCTCTATTTTTTTAATAAATATTCAAGAATTTCAAAAAATTCTCTGATAAAATCTGTAATCCGTACAATAAAGCACCACAAAAATGTTTAGATTTTTTTGACAAGTTTGGATAGGTGAAATAGGATAATGCTAAAAAAGCAAAAAAAAAAAAACAAATAGTAAACGATGAAATTTATGATTAATTTTGGATTTCAAATGTCTATATTTTTTAGAAAAATATTTCATGATTTCCCAAAATTTTTTGATAAAATCTTTAATCCGTAAAATAAAAAAACATAAAAATTTCTATAATATTTTGACAAGTACAGATAGACGAAATTGAAAATAAAATCTCAAAAATAATAAAAAAATAAAAAAATAAATAGTAAACCCCAAAATTTTGAAAAAAAAATTATTTCACATACCAATATTTTTTTAAAAAGGACTTTTAGAATTTTCCAGAAATCGTTGGTAAAATCTCTAACCCTTCCAATAAAACACTATAAAAAATTCCATAATTTTTGGACCAGTTTGGATAGGTGAAATTGAAAAAAAAATGCCAAAAATGCTAAAAAAAAAGAAATAGTAAATGATGGAATTTTGTTGAAATTTTTGATTTCAAATATCTCAATTTTTTTTGGAAAACAAAAACCATAGTTTTGCAGAATTTTTTGATAAAAATCTCGGATCCATACAATAAAACAACACAAATGTTTTCAAACTTTTTTTAAAACCATAGACAGGTAATATAGAAAAAAAAGATGTCAACAATACTAAAAAATTAAAAAAGTAAATAGTAAATGATGGAATTCTAAAAATGTTTTGTGTTTAAAGTATCTCTATTTTTTTAATAAATATTCAAGAATTCTCTGATAAAATCTACAATCCGTACAATAAAGCACCACAAAATTTTTTTCAATTTTTTGACAAGTTTGGATAGGTGAAATGGGAAAAAAAGATCACCAAAATCATAAAAAAAAAAACAGTAAACGATAGAATTTATGATGAATTTTGAATTTCAAATGTCTATATTTTTTAGAAAAATATTCTATGATTTCCCAAAATTCTTTGATAATATCTTTAATCCATAAAATAAAAAAACATAAAAATTTCTTTAATTTTTTGACAAGTACAGATAGACGAAATTGAAAATAAAATGTAAAAAATAATAAAAAAAATAAAAAACAAATAGTAAACCGCAGAATTTTGAAAGAAAAATTATTTAACATATCAATATTTTTTTTTAAATGACTTTTAGAATTTTCCAGAAATCGTTGGTAAAATCTCTAACCCCTCCTATAAAACACTACAAAAAAAATCCATAATTTTTGGACAACTATAGATAGGTGAAATAGAAAACAAAATGCCAAAAAATGCTAAAAAAAATAAAAAGAAATAGTAAACGATGGAACTTTGTTAAAATTTTGTATTTCAAATATCTCAATGTTTTGATAAAATCTCAGATCCATACAATAAAACAAAACAAAAATTTTAAATTTTTTTTTAGAACCATAGATAGGTAAAATAGAAAAAAAAAGTCAAAAATACTAAAAAATAAAAAAAGTAAATAGTAAACGATGGAATTCTCATAATGTTTTGTATTTAAAGTATCTCTATTTTTTTAATAAATATTCAAGAATTTCCAAAAATTCTCTAAGAAAATTTATAATCTGTATAATAAAGCACCACAAAAATGATTAGAATTTTTTGACAAGTTTGGATAGGTGAAATAGGATAAAAAGATTACCAAAACGCTGAAAAAAAAACACATAGTAAACGATGCAATTTATGACGAATTTTAGATTTCAAATGTCTATATTTTTTAGAAAAATATTCCATGATTTTCCAATATTCTTTGATAAAATCTCTAATCCATAAAATAAAAAAACATAAAAATTTCTAGAATTTTTTGACAAGTACAGATAGACGAATTCAAAAATAAAATGTCAAAAATAATAAAAAAATAAAAAAATAAATAGTAAACCGCAGAATTTTGAAAAAAAAAAAATATTTCAAATATCTATATTTTTTTAAAAAGAACTTTTAGAATTTTCCATAAATCATTGGTAACATCTATAACCATTCCGATAAATCACTACAAAAAATTCTATAATTTTTGTACAAGTTTGGATAGGTAAAACAGAAAAGAAAAGTCAAAAATGCTAAAAAAATAAAAAAGAAATAGTAAACGATGAAAATTTGTTGAAATTTTGGATTTCAAAAATGTCAATTTTTTTAAAGAAAAAAACCGTAGTTTTGCAGAATTTTTTGATAAAATCTCGGATCCATACAATAAAACAATATAAAAATTTTACAATTTTTTGAAAACCATAGACATGTAAAATAGAAAAAAAGATGTCAAAAGCACTACAAAATTAAAAAAGCAAATAGTAAACGATGGAATTCTGAAAATATTTTGTATTTAAAGTATCTCCATTTTTTTTTAATAAAAATTCAAGAACTTTTCTTAATTCTCTGATAAATTCATATATCCGTACAATAAAGTACCACAAAAATGTTTTGAATTTTTTGACAAGTTTCGATAGGTGAAATAGGAAAAAAAGATTACCAAAATGCCAAAAAAAAAAAAACAAATAGTAAACGGTGGAATTTATGAAGAATTTTGGATTTCAAATGTCTATAGTTTTTAGAAAAATATTCCATGATTTTCCAAATTCTTTGATAAATTCTCTAATCCATAAAATAAAACAACATAAAAACTTATAGAATTTGTTGACAAGTACAGATAGCTGAAATTGAAAATAAAATGTCAAAAATAATAAAAAAATAAAAAAACAAATACTAAACCACAAAATTTTGAAAAAAGAAATATTTCACATATCAATTTTTTTTAAAAAAACTTTTAGAATTTTCCAAAAACCGTTGGTAAAATCTCTAACCCTTCCAATAAAACACTACAAAAAATTCCATAATTTTTGTACAAGTTTGGATAGGTGAAATAGAAAAGAAAATGCCAAAAACGCTAAAAAAATAAAAAAAGAAATACTAAACCATGGAATTTTGTTGAAATTTTGTATTTCAAATATCTCAATTTTTTTGGTAAAATCTTGGATCCATACAATAAAACAACACAAAAATTTTACAATTTTCTAAAAACCATAGACATGTAAAATAGAAAAAAAAGATGTAAAAAATACTAAAAAATTAAAAAGCAAATAGTAAACGATGAAATTCTGAAAATATTTCATATTTAAAGTATCTCCATTTTTTTAATAAAATTCAAGAATTTTCCAGAATTCTCTGATAAAATCTATAATCCGTACAAAAAAGCACCATAAAAATGTTTAGAATTTTTTGACAAGTTTGGATAGGTGAAATAGGAAAACGAGATTACCAAAATGCTGAAAAACTAAAAATAAAAACAAATAGTAAACGATAGAATTTAAGAAGAATTTTGGATTTCAAATGTCTATATTTTTTAGAAAAATATTCCATGATTTTCCAAAATTCTTTGGTAAAATCTCTAATCCATAAAATAAAACAACATAAAAATTTCTTTAAAAATAATAAAAAAAATACAAAAACAAATAGTAAACCGCAGAATTTAAAAAAAAATTATTTCACATATCAATATTTCTTTAAAAAGAACTTTTAGAATTTTGTAGAAATCGCTGGTAAAATCTCTAACCCTTCCAATACAACACAACAAAAATTCCATAATTTTTGAACAAGTTTGCATAGGTGAAACTGAAAATAAAATGCCAAAAATGCTAAAAAAATAAAAAAGAAATAGTAAATGATGGAACTTTGTTGGAATTTTGTATTTTAAATATCTCAATTTTTTGATAAAATCTCGGATCTATATAATAAAAGAACACAAAAATTTTACAATTTTTTGCAAGACAGAGAGGTAAACTAGAAAAAAAAGATGAAAAAAATACTAAAAAATTAAAAAAGCAAATAGTAAACGATGGAATTGTGAAAATGTTTTGTATTTAAAGTAGCTCTATTTTTTTAATAAAAATTGAAGAATTTTCCAGAATTCTCTCATAAAATCTATAATCCGTACAATAAAGCACCACAAAAATGTTTAGAATTTTTTGCCAAGTTTGGATAGGTGAAATAGGAAAAAAAAGATTACCAAAATGCTAAAAGAATAAAAAAAACAAATAGTAAACAATAGAATTTATGAAGAATTTTGGATTTCAAATGTCTATATTTTTTTGAAAACATTCCATGATTTTCCAAAATTCTTTGATGATATCTCTAATCCATAAAATAGAAAAACATAAAAATTTCTAGAATTTTTTGGCAAGTACAGATGGACAAAATTGAAAATAAAATGTCAAAAAGAATAAAAACCATAGTTTCGCAGAATTTTTTGATAAAATCTCGGATGTATACAATAAAACAACACAAAAATTTTCCAATTTTTTTTTAAAACCATAGACAGGTAAAATAGAAAAAAAAGATGTCAAAAACACTAAGAAATTAAAAACTAAAATAGTAAACGATGGAATTCTGAAAATGTTTTGTATTTAAAGTAGCTCTATTTTTTTAATAAAAATTGAAGAATTTTCCAGAATTCTCTCATAAAATCTATAATCCGTACAACAATGCACGGAAAAAATATCTAGAATTTTTTGACAAGTTTGGATAGGTGAAATAGGAAAAAAAAGATTACCAAAATGCTAAAAGAATAAAAAAAACAAATACTAAACAATGAAATTTATGAAGAATTTTGGATTTCAAATGTCTATATTTTTTTGAAAAGCATTCCATGATTTTCCAAAATTCTTTGATAATATCTCTAATCCATAAAATAGAAAAACATAAAAATTTCTAGAATTTTTTGACAAGTACAGATGGACAAAATTGAAAATAAAATGTCAAAAAGAACAAAAACCATAGTTTTGCAGAATTTTTTGATAAAATCTCGGATGTATACAATAAAACAACATAGAAATTTTCCAATTTTTTGAAAACCATAGACAGGTAAAATAGAAAAAAAAGATGTCAAAAACACTAAAAAATTAAAAAAGCAAATAGTAAACGATGGAATTTTGAAAATGTTTTGTATTTAAAGTAGCTCTATTTTTTTAATAAAAATTGAAGAATTTTCCAGAATTCTCTGATAAAATCTATAATCCGTACAAAAAAGCACGAAAAAAATGTTTAGAATTTTTTGACAAGTTTGGATAGGTGAAATAGGAAAAAAAGATTACCAAAATGCTAAAAGAATAAAAAAAAACAAATAGTAAACAATGGAATTTATGAAGAATTTTGGATTTCAAATGTCTATATTTTTTTGAAAAACATTCCATGATTTTCCAAAATTCTTTGATAATATCTCTAATCCATAAAATAGAAAAACATTAAAATTTCTAGAATTTTTTGACAAGTACAGATGGACGAAATTGAAAATAAAATGTCAAAAAGAATAAAAACCATAGTTTTGCAGAATTTTTTGATAAAATCTCGGATGTATACAATAAAACAACACAAAAATTTTCCAATTTTTTTTGAAAACCATAGACAGGTAAAGTAGAAAAAAAAGATGTCAAAAACACTAAGAAATTAAAAACTAAAATAGTAAACGATGGAATTCTGAAAATGTTTTGTATTTAAAGTATCTCTATTTTTTTAATAAACATTCAAGAATTTTCCAAAATGATATGATAAAATCTATAATCCGTACAATAAAGCACCATAAAAATGTTTAGAATTTTTTGACAAGTTTGGATAGGTGAAATAGGAAAAAAATATTACCAAAAGAGTAAAAAAAAAACAAATAGTAAACGATGGAATTTAAGAAGAATTTTGGATTTCAAATGTTTATATTTTTTAGAAAATTATTCCATGATTTTCCAAAATTCTTTGATAAAATCTCTAATCCATAAAATAACAAAACATAAAAATTTTTAGAATTTTTTTAACAAGTACAGATAGACGAAATTGAAAATAAAATGTCAAAAAAAATAAAAAAATAAAAAGGACTTTTAGAATTTTCCACAAATCGTTGGTAAAATCTCTAACCATAGTTTTGTAAAATAAGGTTTAGACCGAGTTCAAGAGGGGGGGTGAATTGAACTTTGAAAACTTTTCGCAAATCTGATTTATTCTTGAAGTAGAGAATGAAAATTCTTTATTCAATCAATTGACTATGTAATTCTGAACTGTCAGGTAAACAATCGATTGTGCATAGCGGAATATATCAGAGTTAAACACAGAAATCAGTTAAGCCCAGAAATCAATTAAACCCAAAAATCAGTTTACAGTGTAAAATTGTGCTAACCCAGATTTAATATGTTTACACAATCTAGTATATTACACACAATCCAGAATCACAGTTGATTATGCAAACAGATGTTCAGAGTATGATTAACAGTATGAACTGATTTTAATCCAGTTAATTTTAAAGATGGCAGCAGTGAATAAAGGCAA
>Ga0099825_1008114_pt1 | contig 12548 bp, 16 predicted proteins | sample SiratroredBW_FD_76838 | JGI IMG/M metagenome (GOLD analysis project Ga0099825, IMG submission 76838) | Root nodule microbial communities of legume samples collected from California, USA - Siratro red BW | ecosystem: Host-associated > Plants > Roots > Nodule | place: USA: California | collected...
AGCACTAATGTAAACTTAAAGTCAGTTAAAATATTTAAATTTTTAATTAAAATTTTGTTAGTATAATTTTAAAATTAAATATTTTTTATTTTATAATAATATGTGAGTATTAAATTTTTTTGAAGCCTTGAAACCTAAAGCATATTAAATTTTTTTGGGGCCCTTGTGGCTTTGAGGCCTAAAGCATATTAAATTTTTTTGAGGTCTTTGAGACTTTGAGGCCTAAAGCGGTTGTTTTACTTGGTTGGGCCTTGAGCCACCCCTGGCCCAAGTGTGTTCTAAGCTAGTTGGGTACAAGCAGACAATTCATCGATTTTTCTCACCTTTTAAAAGAGCTCTAATTGTTGTCATTAACACGAATGACTGCACTTTGTCAACCATCTTATTATTGGTGTGACATTAGCTTCACATTGTAGTCAAAATACATATATGTATTGTTTAGATTAGTGTCACATCCCTTCATCATTCGTCAGACATATGAAGATTGATCATTATCTACTGTCATGTCATTGATAATATGGATGATAATCAAAATATCACTATCATAACATAAACTTATTTGTCTTTTTATTTTATATTGGTATTTTACAATATTTTTTTCTTAAAAATTTTCAAATATATAATATAGTGTATGATAAACTCTAAATATGTTATGAAAAATATTTCTGTATAAGACGAAATACACAATATATTTTATTAGTTATGTGATAGAAGGTACTTAATATAAGATAAAACTCATGATTTATTAAAGGATTTATTAAGGTGATCATTTATGTCAAATGTTCACATATCGTACAATGAGACTATGCAACTGTAGTTCTTATACAATTTTCAATATACATAAGTTTTATATATTTAAATTTAACAATGATATTATTAAAAAAAATTGGATCGTTAAAATATATCAAATATTTTTAAATTTTTTATTAGATAGATTACTGTGCTTAAAATTTGTACATCATATTAGAATGACATTTTAAATTATGATGTGCACAACCATTTTATTTAGAACATGTTTTGTTCATATCAATGTTACACTCCTATCTCTTTCACCATACAGATGAAAATCAATCATATATACTATCAGGTCACTGATAATCTAGATGATACATAATTGTCATCGTAACATAAGCATACTTGTCTTTTTAATTTGCATTATTATATTGCTATGATAGACTCTAAACATTTATAGAAAGTATTTCAACATAATACGAAACACAAAATATATTTAATTAACTATGCAATAAAAATATTTCAGTAAACACAAAACTCACAGTTTATTTGGTTAACTTGTAACATCAGGAATGTATTGATCATTTATGTAAACATTCACATATGGTACAAAGAGACTACACTACATGCATTTGTAGTAGTTTTTATACAATTTTCTAATATACATAAATTTTATATTTTTAAATTTAACAATGATATTATAAAAAAAAATGGATCATTAAAATATATCACATATTATAATCATTTATTCTATTTACTTTACATGACTATTGTTAATATTATTTTTTTATTAAATAAATTATCGTGTTTAAAATTTTCATATTGTATCATAATAATGACGTTTTAAATTATGAGGTGCAGAACCCTTTATTTGGAGCTAGCGGTGGACATGCCCACTCACCATTCTAAGTCAAAAAGATTAATAAATGATTAAAGACACAGATGGAAGTATCCATTGCCACGTAAAAATGCTACATATAGTATTTTCTTTTTTTAATGCCCCAAAGGAAGTTTACAGTAGAAGAATTTATTTATACAAAAAATGAACGTTTCTTTATGTCTAAAATATTATTTATTTATATGTTTGATATTTTTACTGTCTTATATTAGATTATTAGTTTATTTATTATTTTTTATTCCTCAAATTACATTAATTTTTATTAATATTTTAATTAATGAACCACACTATAGAAAATATTTAAATTAAAATACGTATATAATAATTTAAAATTAAAAATCATGTATACATTTTTAAAATTTTCAAAATAATATATTTTTAAATAAAAAAATCAACCCATTCGTCAAAAGAACCAAAGTTAAAAAGGTAAATAAAACTCAAAAAACGATGCCCGTGCACGATTTCATTGTAAACCAAGTTTCGTCATTAAAAAGAAAAAAAAATAAAGTTTAAAAAATATAAAACCTAAAAACGTGTTTGTGTATACGATTTTAGAAAAAAAATATTAAACATGCCTGGTTTAATTGTAAATTAATTCTTCATTATTAAAAAACAAAAAAAGCAATAGAAAAACCAAAAAATATGGTTGCATATACAATTTTTAAAAAATATAAATTGTGTTTCACCATTTCTATTAAAATAAAAAACAAAAACATGTTTTGAAGCATGATTCGAATGCAGAAAAATTTAATTGACCTGAAATAATGTTTAGAATTAAAATTTCTTCATTTTAAAATCTTTCAAACACAATTTATCACATACATTATTTTTTTAAAATTTGCATAATAACAAAATAATATTGATAAAAAAATCCAGGCCTCTTGTCCAAATACACAGCTCTTAATTATTCTCAAAAGTCAAGGAGCAAAATCAACATGAAATATATTATTTACAATTTTATTTTATTCTTATCAATATCAAATAAAAATCTCTATCTATCTACCTATCAAATAACATGAAATTATCTATGACACTTTTGTGTGTGATATAGAATGAATCAAATCAATCAATTTAATATAACTGAAAGAAGCTTCTTTGAGATGTTAAATCCTTTTGTATCGGTCCTTGTTAGTCTTTGTTTGGTAATTTTTTTTTTTGGATTTGTTACATTACGAAACAGCAGTTGTTTTTTATTTTATTTTATTTATTTTTGACTATTTTCATGATTTAAAAAGAAAATTAGACACAAATCTAGAATATACAAGCATTAGCAAACAAGCGTAATGATGATATATATAACAGGTGAAGAAACTAGAACAAGAAGTAACACTTGAAATTCCATTGCAAGTAAAATAGAAAATGACTTTCTCCTATACCAATCCCCCACAATAAGAAAAAATAAATATCCAAAAGAAGAAGAAGAAGAAAAAAAAAAAAAAACATTTGAATGATATAAACACATTAGCATTGTTCTGCAACTGCAACAGGTTTCTGTGGGAAGGGAATGTCAGAAGCAGCAACCACATTATCCCCTCCACAACCACCACCAACACTATCCAGCAATTTTCTCTTTGGCTTGGCCTCTTGCAGCATCAACACCACATCCCTCATGGAAGGCCTATCTGCAGGGTTTCTGCTGGTGCAAAGCAATGCAATTCTAAGCATCTGAATCATCTCTTCTCTCACAGACCTGCACCCTGCACCTGCATTCTTGTCCAATATGTCATCAATGCCGTCTTTTGACTTTATCTTTGACCTTACCCAATCCACTAGGCTGTTCCCATCTCCAAACGCCGCTTCCACAGAGCGTTTTCCGCTCAGGATCTCCATCAACACCACCCCATAGCTGTAGATGTCACTCTTCTCATCCACTTGAAGGGTGTAAGCATATTCTGCAGAAGGAACAAACACATATCAAGGAAGTACAATTAATTAATGTTTCAACCAGAGACAACTACAGAACAAACATCATTAAAATAGTTGCACCAGAAGTCAACATCCTCATCATTCAAAGCAGTTATGATAATTGACAATATTCTCAGTGGGCCCCATCAAGATTTTGGAAAAAAAAAAAGGAAAAGCCTTCTTCTCTTCTCCCTCCATGCGCAACAGTGCGCCTACCCATGCACCGAAATTCAATTCCTGAGGAAAAGTCGCTCTCTTTGCTCCTACATACACACACCCTTAACCTTAACTTGCCTCCTTTTCGTCATTCAAACTTGTTTTCACACACCCAATGGACCACCCCAGTGAATTTGATAATCAAAATACGGTTTTGCTTCTGTTGATTAATTAAACTAAGCTGAATTGTTAAAAAAAAATAAGAAAGTAAGAAACTTTAGGAAGAGAATGATAATGGGGTGGTGGGGGTGGTGACCTGGAGCAATGTAGCCATAGGATCCGGCAATGACAGACATGGATTCGTCGGTCTGAATCAACTTGGCGACTCCGAAATCGGCGACTCTGGCCTCCATCTCAGCGTCCAAAAGAATGTTACTGGGTTTGAGATCACGGTGGACGATGACGGGGTCGCAGTCGTGGTGAAGGTAGGAGATTCCCTGAGCAACGCCGAGGGCGATCTTGTACCTGGTGAACCAATCGGCGGCGAGATTATCACCTTTGTTTTTGGCATGCAACAAATCATCCAAGTTTCCATTGGGCATGTACTCGTAAAGCAGCATTGTGCACTCCTTGTTGCTGCAGCACCCTAAGAGCCTCACGATATTCCTGTGCCTCACGTTTCCCAACACCTCCACCTCAGCCAGAACCCCTCTCCGCCGTCGGATATTCTCCTTCTGTTTTCCCCACAGCTTCTTAACGGCTATGATCTCGCCACCGTTCATTTCAGCACGGTAAACTGTTCCGGTGGACCCCATTCCTAGTATCTTGTCGGACATCGACAAACACTCCAGCACGTCCTCCGCCGTGAAGTTCAGCCGCTGGAACGCCGTTAGCTTCCATGGCCCCACCTCCTCGCCGAACCGCCGGTTGTAGTTCGCGTGGAAGCACCGCGTCCCGGCCACCAGCACGAAGAGCCCGATGCCGAACGCGGCGGCCACGATCCACACGATTGCACCGGCTGTTCGCTTCGGCTGCTGGCGGCGGACGTCGACCTCGTCGGCGGTGGCGGCGAGGGCGTCCGCAGCGCAGGGCTTGGCCAACAAGCCGCCGCAGAGGCCCTGGTTCCCGGAGTAGGAAGAAGGGTGGAGGTTTGGGAAGATGCCAGACGAGGGAATTGGACCGGTGAGGGAGTTGAAACTGACGTTGAAATTCTCAAGCGTGGAGCAGTTGTTGAAGTTGGATGGAATGGTTCCGGTGAGGGAATTGTGAGAGAGATCAACGTCGGTGATGGAAGGGAGAGTGGAGATTTCCCAGGGAATGATTCCGGTGAGCGAGTTTCGACTCAGATTGAGTAAAATCAGCTTTTGACAGTGCCCAATGTCCCATGGAATGGTTCCATTGATGAAATTTCCCTGCAATTCGAGCTTATACAGTTGCTGACACCCAATAAAATCTGGAATTTCACCGGTGATGTTGGAGGAAGCCGCGGAGAAGATGGCGAGATTAGTTGCATTCCAAATAGAAGCAGGTAAGGCGGTTCCGAAGGAGTTTCCGGAGATGTTGAAGTACTGCAAGTTACCTAAGCTCTCCGGAATTCGACCATGGAAGTTGTTGCTGCTGATATCTAGGAATGTAAGGTTAGGGAGGAGCGTGAGGCCTTCGGGGATTGAACCGTTGAGGAAATTGTTTTCGATGCGAACCCTAGCGAGAGAAGTGCAGTTGGCAAGGGATGGTGGAAGGGTGTGACTGAACTTGTTGAGAAAGAGGATGAGTCTCACGAGCCTGTTACCTTTGCAGACATTTTCAGGGATGGGACCTTCGAGCGAGTTTGTGGAAACGTCTAGTTTCAGAAGTAACCCGTTGGAGCCTAGTTGCTGAGGAAGGGTTCCGGTGAGAGAGTTGTTGAAGAGGAAGAGAACCTCTAGCTTTGGGAGGTCGCCAATTCCCTGTGGTATTTCTCCGGTGAGGTTGTTTTCCATGAGGTTGAGCGTGGTTAGTTCCGTTAGCATGGTGACTTGGGTGGGGATTGGCCCAGTGAGCTGGTTATCCGAAAGGTCAAGGCTTTTGAGGGACTTCAATCTTCCAATGGTTGGTGGGATTTCTCCGGTTAACCGGTTCTTGAACAGCAAAAGGGTCTCCAGGTTGGTAAGGTCTCCGAGCTCGGGAATCACGTTCCCGGAGATGTTCGCCGTTGAGATGTCCAAGTATTTGAGATTAGAGAGCAATGAGAGTTCCGAAGGTAGTGTTCCAGAGAAATTGTTGTATCCAATTTCCAAGTGTTGGAGTTCAGCCAAGTGACCCAATTGGGGTGGAAGAGGACCTCCCAAGGCGTTGCCGGCTAAGTCTAGAAACTTGAGTCTTGGAAAAGCGCCGTAACTGGGTGGAATCCTGCCGCTGAAGTAGCTTCCGCCGAGGTTGAGGAGTTCCAGAAAACGGAGGGCGGTTAACTCTTGGGGGAGGGGCCCAGTGAAGCTGTTGCTGTAGGCGTTGAAGTGGCGGAGGAACTTGAGCTTGGAGGAGCCGGGTGGGAAGGTGGAGTTGAAGGAGTTGTGGCTGATGTCAAGAGTTCTGAGTTCTGGGAGTTCGAAAATGGCGAACTGGAAGCTGCCGCTGAAGTCATTTCCGCTGAGGTTAAGGTGGTTCAAGGTGGAAAGGTGGCGGATTTGGGGTGAGATTGTGCCGGAGAGGTTGAGGTGGGAGAGGTCAAGGGTGGTGATGTGTGATGTTTTGGGGTGGCATGTGATGCCACTCCATGAGCAGGAGTTGGAGTTGGAGGGGTCCCAGTCATGGAGGTTATTGAGAGGGTCTAAAAGGGATGATTTTATGGAGAGGAGGGAGATGAGTTGAAGAGGCAGGGTTGTGGCAGAGAGAACTAGGAGTTGGTGTGTTTGGCAGAGGAAGGAGAATGTGAGAAAGAGAAGAAAAGGTTTCATGGTTTTGGGGTGGTGGGAGTTGTGGATGAGAAGAGGGTGGTGTTGAAAGGGGTAAATTTAAGGGAAGGAAGGTTTTGATGAGGATGGTAATAGCTTTTTGGGAGTGCAGGGTGCAGAGGGAGTTTCATGATGATAATTTTGGTTCAGTGGGTTTTGTTGGTGGTACTACTTCATCTTCTGTTATACCACACCACCATTCTCCTCTCTACTACGGTTTATTTATTTCAAGCTCAATTTCTCTGTCTAGTTTTCTTTCCTAACTCAGTAGTATTCTACCTTTGTCTGCTATCTCCACTCATACTTTTTATTTTCTCGGAATTCTTTTCTCCTTTTCTTTTGCTCCCACTTTTCATCATTCCCTTGTTTCCTTTATCTTTGGCTAACAAATTCATAAATACGTGGAACAGTGACATTGTCTCTCGCAGGATCCAAGAAAGCCATCTCAATTTCCCACCATATTCCTCCAAACCATTATTTTAAATAAACTCATTTTTTTTTCTTTTTCTTTATGCACATATATATACATACCCTTTAATTTCTGCTTTATTTTTGGCCTTCATTCTTTTCCTTTAGGGTGTTATTTTGGGGGTTCGGTTCTGTCTTATATTCCTTGGCTCCAGCATGGAGATTCAGGTGAGAACCTTGTCCAAAGCAGTTAAGTATGGACCACAAATATTCTAAATTGGCTAATTCCAGCATGTCTGCATAATCCCAATCACGGAATGCAGTGTCCATAAATACACGCATATCTAGCCATATAAATAAATCCTTCATCCATACATAATAGTGACAAGATTTTGGGACCAGATTTGGATGATCATTAGACCCTTGTTTGGACGTATAGGACGCAACCACAACCAACTTACCAAACTTTCTCAGTTTTAAACAAATGAAAATCTTGAACCACCCAAACAATGATAGCCAACAAAGATCATCTTATTGGCCAATCTCCTTTCTGTCCTTATAACTGGTTCTAACAAACTTGTGCGAATATGTTAGCAGTGCATTTTCCATCTGAAAACACATCAAACAGATTCAGAAATGTAATTACAAGTTCAGCTTTCTTACATAATATGCAATCTTATAATATTTTGTCACCCCATTTGACCGTGTTCTATTTTATACCATCTATCAGTTTCACACTTTTTTTAATAATGTTATTTCCAAAATTTTTGCCCAATTACGGAAAGATAATATGTAACACTTTTTTTTTTTTTTCTGTGGTACCCCCTTACTAAAGTTAGAACCTTTTTTCTCGTTACTGAAAATGTTACTAAACACCATGAATTCTTTCATAAACGAATCTAACATATTAACAGTTACACCCGACACTATTTTATATGCATTTATTAGAACGAAATGTGGTTGGTGAGACAGACCCTGAGAGGAATTGGTCATTGTCTTGTAGAAAGAGTTCTTAAAGACTAAGAAAAGAAAAATAAAATGCAAGCATATTCTCTGAGGTGAATTGGCGCGGGTGTTTGAAATTCAAGATAATGGTTTTGCCAATTCCCAAGCATTAATGAAAAAGAGAGTGTTACAATGATGGGTTCATTGGTGATGCTTAACTAATACTACTACTGGTACTATATTAAATACCGAATATGCTTAAATTTTGTCGCTTTTGCACAGTTTGACTTCACTAAAGCAAACTATGATGAGCAATTACTACTTTGTAGCATTAACGTCATTAAAGTATTTGTTAAGATAAGAATAAAGCTTCAAACACAATCATCCTCATCCCAATTTCTTAGAGTTCATCATATACTGCCATCCAACATCTTTTTCTTCCGCTAAAACGCATGTCTCAATATCTTTATTCTTCTCACTGTTACCAGTGCTGTACTACTATTATGTTATGTACATAAATCAATTATGCAGGCACCTAATTAAGAACCATTTTGGCATCTACCTATATCACACATCACAAATAATTTTAGAATAAATATTATTTTTTTTTTAAATTACTTTACACAAAAAACTATGTTACACACAAAACTCACCGGACAGAGAATATAGGAATCAGAATTCAGATGTATGTGTCGATTAACTGGTTTGGCTAAGTAGCAGAAGGGACCAGGAAATGCTTACTATTATAAGAATAAGCGTAAAAACGCCAAAAAGGCTAATTGTGCCGTACTAGTTGGAGGATTTGCATGCATAGTTTTGCGAACAGAACATGAGTGATGTCAGAAAAAGAACCCTTCTTAACTAATGATGCATAATTTGTCGACTATATGATACATGAACGTGTTTAATAGTACACGTTTTCAACCTGACCCAATAAAAAATTGATCTCATGAGATCATAAAAGCTGAAATTAACAGAATATTTTAAACATAATAGGTTACGATTTCTGGAAAATTTCACCTATAAAACATCCAATTGAAATCCTAGTCTGTTCTAGCGTGACGTATCATGAAACATTTTACTTTAAATTAACAGGGAAAAGGAAAAACATTTCTTTCTTGTTATACATACATCTGTGATTCTTAGAAGTTGAAATCACTCAAAAGTATATTTTCTTAAAAATATGTGTTCATTCTTAAACACTGTATAGTATGTAAACACATACGTAACACTTAGTTAATATTTTCGTTGTTTTCTTATTACATCATAGAACTTTTCATCATATTTATATTTCTCTTTCTTTTCTCTGTGAATTGGTCTAACAGGTTTTTGACAGTTTGCAAGAAATATCCATACATCATTTTTCACCTGCATGGTCGCAGTTCACATTCCTCTTTTACATACCTTTAATACCTGTTCATTCTGAATCTGCTAACATTGGAGTCATAAAATGATAGGGAGCAATTTGGATTAACAGCTACATGCTTATTGTTTTTTCTCTCTTTCATTTAGCACCAGATTCAATTTGTAGGGTGAGAGAGACACTTTCACGGTTCAAGAAATCTACATGGAAGAGCTTTCGTCATCTACTAATCTTAGCCTGAGCAGAGACCACGTGTCCGTGCATGTCTTATCCTAACCAAGTATGCACATGAAAGCGATAATGGAGAATGAAATGAGAACAAGAACAGGAACAAATTGTAAGAAAAAACAAAAGAGGGTGACGTCATGCATGCAAGGAGAAAACTACGTACGTACTCGTATAGTATGTATGTACTATGTATGTATATGGTCACTGTTTTGAGGGCAAAAGGGCTAGTATAATGTATTCATGTACATTTGCTACGTATGAAAGGAATCTTAGAAGAAAGGGAAGGTTAGTGCAGAAACATGGTATGGTAAAGGCAAGAAGTGTTGAGGTGTTGGGACATTTCGAAACTTGAAAAATGAGTTCAAAGGTTTGGTGAAATGACCAAAACAGGTAATAGAAAACAAAAGTGAGGTTCAGATAGGCACATGTCTGTGTGTGTGGAGTGGGGCTAACAACATTGGCAGAAGAGGCCACGCCACAGTTCACAGCAGGAAGTGGGACCCATTTGGAGCATTGGTTTGGTGGAGAGTGCTATTGTGGGCACCACAACCCCTTTCACCTGTCTCCCTTGTACCCTTCACACTTTCTCCCTAGGATGTTACAGGATCATACCTTCATCTCTCTTTTTGTGTTCATTTATTACAAGCACCACCATAAATATTTTTATGTCAGAACTTCTCCTTATTTTTTCATCTTACTGATATATGCATTTTTTTATCAGAACTTTTGTTTGAAATTGATGATAAGTGTATGTGCTTGTTCAAAATGTGTCATTTTGTGTCAGGAATGTAGATTTTTCCTTTTATATAAACAAAAATGAAACATGAAACCACTTTGGAGAGGAATTAGTTTAACTACTCAAATATAGGTGGTACTTGTGACTTAGTAGTTTGGTTTTGCCACCATTATAGGAACTGTCTGAATCTGCATGGTGACTATACTATACTCTCAAATGCATGATTCAGAACATGTCTGAAATAAATGGACCAGACTTAAATGCATCCAGCTAAAACAAATATAGCCCCCTATATATTATGAATCACAACTCTACAATTATGTTTTTTCTCTCATGCAAGCTTCAAAGTTTTGCACTCCATGCATGCTTTGTAATCATTATTACTGAGCAATTGAAATATGCATTTTGCATAGGCATGGTACTGGAGGCACACTCAATGGCAATAGCCAAAGCCAAAGAGTGTGATAAGAAGCAGATGGTGCATGAGTAGGTGGTAGGAGTGAGCATGGATGATCCATCAATGAGGCTTGTTCGCATGACTAATGCTTATGGCCCTACCCTTTTGATTGTCTCATGTGACATGCCATGATGGTTATGATAAGCTATCCTTCCCCACCCCACGCGTGATTCCCTCTCAATTTCTTCAACTCTTTCACCCTCTCAGCTTTTCTCTTCACTTCACTCACTACCAATTTGAAGTTTGTCTCTATTCTTTCCAACCATTCATCAAAACATAACAAAATATGTGAAAAAACAGTGACCTATATGCACTTGTGGACACACAAAACAGGTTGTTGTGAGTTGGAACTGCAACAGTGTTCACTGCCCTGACATCACCGCAAAGTTTTTTCTGATGCTGGCTTTCTTTCTGCTCTAGAAACTTCATGATGTGACTTCCCTAGTTTTGTGATTTATGAAGGGTCTCACGTTTACTATTCGCATTACTTATCTCACTGTAGTAACATTTTAAGACCAAATTGTTTCATATCAAGTATTTGATTCATATTTCACCTGAAAATGAAAAAGAATGTCCAAAATGTTACTCTTCCAAACATATGCATCCAAATTATTCACTTCAGGAACAGTAATGTAGATACACTCTTTTACTCACATTCTTACTATTTACCAAAATTTGATGAATGTTACTAATAATTTTGCAGTCTCCAATTAACTTTAATTAGTAGTAAAAAAAATATGTGCCACTTTCTATAAATTACACTTTAGAGGTGTAAAAACATCACCATGAATCAAATAAAACACATTTCCACAATATTTTATATTGGTATAGGATATGTTGCTCATTTCTTGATTTTTGTTTTTAATTTATAAATAAAAATTTAATCAAACACCAATGCATAGATTTAATTAAGGGTAAGATTTACAAGAAATTTTCATTAAAATATGTTGGTCTAAAATCGATTATTTTAGAGTAGAAACAACTGTCCAAAATATTTAAGCGTGACATTGTGATGTCTTAATCTCACTGTTGGAGTAAAATGTAAGATAGTAAACCAATTTAAAATAAAATAAGGCTCCCAAGATTTTTTTTGGTAAGATTGCATGATAGATACTTATATTTCACATAAATTCTTTACAAAATCTGTTATTAATAAAAATATAATTTTTACGTAAGTCTCTTAAGTTTCTTAAAATTATAGTATTTTTTTTATGTAAAACATTAATTTTTATTCCTATTGTATATTAGATCTAAACCACACCAACCCATTTTAACATTCTAATTACTAATCTAATGTGGAAGTAAAGTATTAACTTTTTGGATAAGTTATGCTTTCAATTTTTTATTTCTTACGAAATTTTTCTAGTCGCTTAACATTTTTATTTTTTTTTGCAGATTTTAGTTTCTTCTATATTAGTCTTCAACTTTTGTTTAACACCTTTAAGTTAATGTGACAGATACTTATAACAAAATAAAAAAATGTAACTTAGGAAACCTTTTCAACCCATCAATTAATCTCTGAACCCTGCTATAACCTTATTTCTCAAACAATTAATAAACCCTTTCATTCAACTTATAGACTTACAAATTCTACTTTGTACGACAGTGTGTGATGTTTATAAAAGTTAATATTTTACTTAAGAAAGTCAGTTCCTGAAAAGTCTAGCTTCATTCTTTGCATATAGGTTTTGAAGCCGAAAGAGTGATTGAAGATTTGAATTGATAATTAGAGAGTTATATATATATATATATATATATATATATATATATATATATATATATATATATAT
>Ga0099825_1008116_pt1 | contig 12547 bp, 3 predicted proteins | sample SiratroredBW_FD_76838 | JGI IMG/M metagenome (GOLD analysis project Ga0099825, IMG submission 76838) | Root nodule microbial communities of legume samples collected from California, USA - Siratro red BW | ecosystem: Host-associated > Plants > Roots > Nodule | place: USA: California | collected...
ATAAATATATATATTTATATATATATATATATATATATATATATATATATATATATATATATATATATATATATATATATATATATATATATATATATATATATGTGTGTGAGATTTAAAAAATAGCGATCTTAAAATATTTTTATCATCTTTTATCGCAACAAAATCTGAGTAATAAATAATTTGTTAAAATTAAAATTGGATTGGAAAACATATCAACTGTCTCTGCCAGTGTACATAAGTTTTGTCCTCTAGTCATTTGTAACATTTTCGGATTTGCTTTGACAAGAGTGAAATTTTAAAAATTAATAATAATAATAATTAAAATATTATATTATAATACAAATCATTTACCACAAATATAATTTTAGTTTATATGTCTAGAAATATTTACTTATGAAAAGTTTTAAGCATAATATAATTTATCCATTATAATTTTAATTATAAAATAAGCATTTCTTCTATATATTTAATAAGAAAACTACAATTGAAATAGGATTTTTTCAAAAGGTATAAGTTCAGATTAGTTACCTATTTAAATGAATTATTGTTTCCTTTTTTACATTTTCTATGTTTTTAAACTAAACTTTTAATGAAATAACAATATTATTTCTAAGTTTTGTGAGTTTGATTATAGTTCTGAGAGTTTACGAAAGTAAAAATTTATATTTATCTTATTTATAAAATAAAAATTCACTTTTATTATCATTTAGTAGTGAGTATAATTATAGTCTTCTACTGTTGTTATATGTAATATCCCAAAAGTAACATGCATAAACTAAATATTCTATTAATCTTAGTTAAGATTTTTCAACATATAGTAATTCTTTAAAAACTAAAGTATTACAAAATTCTACTTCAGAATTCTACTAAAATATAATTACAAAACATTTCCAACTTATTTTCAAATTTAACCTATGACTAATAGCACTACTTATTCTTAAGTGATCCTTCACAAATCCATTTGTAACACCATCTGCTCTCGTGTCAAATTAAAAGACACAATCATTGAATACAAATATAAAATCATAAGTACAACAAAATAAAAGGTAAGCTAACTAAATTTTTAATAATTTTGAGTCATTCAATTAAATCACAAAGATTAACACCACTCAAGCATTTCATTCAGTTACATATACCATCACAATATAAGACACTGACACACTACAAACTTGACTCTATTTTCGGAAGACTCGTACATTGAATAGATCCCGAGATATGCACCTGTCATACATCTCCACACTGTGAATCCACACAAATGAATCATCAATCATGTCTGGCAGGGTTAGTCCTCCTAAGACTTTCCTGACCAGCTATGTTTCAAACTGCAATCACCCAGTTTAGACATCCTTTGACTCTCACCACCTAGTAATGACCATCTATTTGATTTCTATTACTAGTAGAATCAGGATATCAATCGTTATTGATAAGATCCTTAGATGCACTTCTTAATTACCCAGACAGGGGTGTTTTCTTTCCTGAAAATACTATGCCTAGGCTTTGACCAACTTTATCAACACTTTTAACAATATCACATCACAATATAAATCTTTACTCATATATTCACTCACTTTTCAATCTCAATCTCAACTTCAATCTCAACATTTAAAGAAATTACTAAATCATCAATACAATCTATTTTATTAAATCCATACATTGCATTGCCAAAGAATCAAACAATCAAAATAAAAAGTAAAAAAAAAAAAAATTGTTTAGCTTGAGTGAAAATTTCTAGCTTGAGCGAGAATCCCTATCGCTTGAGCGAAAATCCTCTCGCTTGAGCGAAATTGGTCCAGAGAGCACTGTTTCTTCAAGGCCATTTTCGCCTAGGCAAAATTGGACTCGAGAACACCTCTCAAGTTTCCAAGTGAGTTCGCCTGGGTGAGAATGCTTAGCCTGGGCGAGTTATGCAGAAAGCAAAGATTTCACAGATGAATTGCAACAATTCCTACTATCTCAGTGCTACCATACATGCCTCAGATGACTAAATTGGACAACAATCAACTTTCACATATATAATTCACAAATATATTTCACATACATTTCTCATATGACTAAATTGGACCTACCATGCATGCAAAAACGAAGTCAACATTAAAGTTTTAAATTTCAATTCCGGTATGTAGAAGATCTTCACATATACAATTCGTATGTACATTTCACATATGTTACTCTATCAAACCCTAAGCTACAATCACACCCAATTCAGACAAAATGTAGGTTAGCTTCCCTTACCTTAATCGTAGTGAAAGTTCTCCCTAACAGTCCTAGGAGCCTAAGATCATCAGGAACTCAAATCTGCACCAAGGACCTCTGATCAATGATCAGACTAACACACTAGGAAACTGAACTCACAGAGGCACCGTCTGATGGCTCAGAGGCCACATGCAAGCTCAGTAAGCACAGAAAAAACGAAAACTTAAAACTGACTCTAAGTAAAACTTACTCTAACGGGTTCTGGTCGAATAGATTTGCTTTATTTTTCGCCACGAGTCCAATGGTGGGCTCTGTTCGATAAACTGATGAAAGACAGATGCAGAGGCTTAGAGTGAAGTCAGAGGAAAGGAATGAGCAGAGGTTTAAAGAAATTGTGACTCAAGTGAAAATGAGACTTGACTACTAGCTTTTTTTATAAATACTTGTTTTCAGTTTAATAATAAAATAATCAGGTGTTCATTTCACTTTTTCTACTTCTACTCAAATGACAATTTTTTATGTTGTTACATTATAAATATTAATTAAATAATTTTTATAAAAAGTTAAAATTCATAACAAATAAAAATAGATATTATCAAGAAATAAGTGTAAAAAAATATAATTTTAAATACAATATAATTTATTTTAAAAAATAAACATAAGTTCCTCATATAATTAATAAATATTTTAAATAAAGTAAGAAATATCTTATAATTAAATGCTCTGAGCATTGTAGGGATAAATTATAGTGTAGATTTTAACTAAGTCTTCATGAGCAAGAACAAATGAATTTAGAGGAGCAAGAAAACTTAATTACAATCAATTGATCAATGATGCAGACAAATCTCACACTATTAAATGAATTGATAATTTTATCAAATTTTAAATACAAACAATTTGCATAACATTTAGCTGATAGTACTGCAAATCTTTCTTACCATTTCAGTTGATCCAGTCAATGGTTGAATATCTCTAATAAAAATTGATTTAGGTTTGATCATTCTTCATCAACTATATAGAAACACGTGTTTTCATAAAATATGGAGCCTAATTAGATTGCATATAAGATTTTAAACAAACATCATCACTTTTTTTTAGATATTGCCTTATAGGAACTTGTATAGAAGTTTAATAAAAAAAGTATTAAGTAATTTATATTCTAACTATATTAAAAGTTCAATTTTTAGTCATGTCTATAAAAGAATATTTGTTATTGTTTTTTACTTTTTGGAAAGATTAATCCCATAACATTATCACTTGGTCCAGTTTTGGATTAAACCAAAAAACTTGTAGAGAAGTTTGATGTGATTTGTATGTGTGAATGTGAATAGAAATTTCAGCACATTAGATTATTTTATTATCATTGATCATTAGAAAAAGCTTCTTTGAAAGAGACTCTTATCCATTTTGTCTTCATGTTTTTAATAATTAACAAATTCGATTTGATAGTTTCACAATTTTGACTAAAAGGAATTTGTCAACTCTATCTAAATAAACCTTTGACTAATAAAATATTCTCCATGTCAAAGAATGAAAAAAATATTAAAAATTTATCTAAGGAGGAATTTGGATAATTAACAAACAAATTAGACTAATGATAAAAAAACTAAAAAATATACTTGATGCATATGAAATCATGCCATATGTTGAGGAAGCGAACCAAACAATATAAATGGAGAATATAAAAAAAAACATCATTTTAAAAGAAAACGATATAATACAAAAGAAAATTTTGTTAATAATTTAATACTTAACATTTAATGAATAAGTAAATTTGGTTACTTTTGAATATATGCTAAGTTTAACAATGTCAGAACACTTACATATCTTACTAGAATTATTCTATGTCAATACTATTCATTTAAGAGTCATCAAATTATTATCATAATCAAATTACTTATTTATTAAATGATAGCTACAAAATATTAAATTACTATAATTATTTTATTTGACTCAAATAGTATTATTTTTTATAAAAGATACCCATGGTTTATAAAACTAATTAATCACTATAGAGACAAAACAACCAAGTAAATGTAAATAATAGTAAGCAGGGATGCAGTGTTATGACAGAAAACATTTTTACTTTAGATATACTATTTTTGCAATAACTTTTCACTTTTTTTTTTGTATAATTCATTTTTTCTCCTTTTCTTTCTATGAAATGCATCAAGTCTGTGTTGCACTTACATAATTTTTTATTATTTAATATTGGTTATTAATAGGTTAATATTTTTTTATTAATAGAGTTTTGAACCACCGTTGATCTTACTTTTGCATTTATTTATACCACAAAACCAACCTTTGTAGCATTTTGCAGTGCATATTAGTGACACTTCTTATAATGCATACAGGTGTACACATACCAGAACAAGACAAATTTGTTTAATTATATATAATTAGATCATAATTTCTTTTAATTTATTAATTGTCAATTCATATTATTATATCATAATACGATTGTTAAGTAATTATTTTACTTTGATAAAGTAATTTCATTGGAGAAGCTCAAAGCTTCATAGTTTTTTGGGAAGATTATGACAAGAAATGCATGCTTTCAATTGGTTAGGGAAGTGTTATCATGTTTCTTAAGGGAAGGGAGAAAGGGATAAATATAAACTACTTCCTCCAAACCAATACTTCTCTCACTTTTTTTTTTCTATATATATATATATATATATATATATATATATATATATGTATATGTATGTATATATTATTTGTATATTTTTGTTTTTATAATTTTAAAAATATAAGTTAAATATTTAATAGATAAATTATAATATAATTAAATAATAAACTTAATACTGTACAATGAACTAAAAATTGAATGTAGTTTTTAACTTTTTAATATTTTTTTATTAATTTCTTTTCGTGATTTTTTTGGGGTTAACATATAGTTAATAGTTTAGAAACAATTTATTTAAAATATATATGTAAATTAAAATTACAAAAATGATATGTCAGGTTATTCATGAGTTTATATAAATCCAATAGAATCATATGAGAATGAGAATGTAGATTAAAATTTAAAATTCTTTTAAATCTAAACATGCACAAATCTCATCTTTTGTAATATCTGTAATATCTGTAAGTTGCAATGTCTATTTATAATAGTGCTGAATATTTATATTGATCTATTCAGTTGTAGCTTATTTTTTATTCATGACTTTTTTCTATTATTTATTTATTTATCTTATTAATATGCTCCTTATAAACTCAAGCGAATGTATTTCCAATGATACATTCATGTGATTTAAAAAAAATATATATTAATTTTTCACATATAAACGCCCTCAAATACATTTTTAAGAGCCACAATTCACTGAATTTAGTGATATTGAACTTGATAATCTTTAAGAAAGGTCTTAAATTTGAGTCTCATGGAGAAAATGTAATTGAAATGAAGGTCCCACGAAAAAGTGATTAATAAGTAGGTTTTCTGGTAGATTAGTTATAAAGCACGCACTTTTAGATAAAGTGAAAATTATATTAACAAACTTTATTAATTCTATAATTAATTTAATATGAAACATATTAATGAAGTATTAGTTAATAAACATGTTAGGATTTTAAAATTAAACTGGTGATGGAAGCAATGAAAACACTGACTTATTAATCAATGTAAAAGTGGTTAAACTGATTGTATTTAAATAATAATTTTAATATAATATGTTTTACAATATTAAACAAAAATAATATAATATTCAAAATTTTATAATATAAAATTTAAGTTTTACTGAAAAATAATAAGTGATATTCAAAAATTAAACATCAAACCTCAACATTTAAGAAAAAAAAAATAACAACGCATAATGTTTTAGATTAGCAAATCCCATTAAAAGTTAAATAAATATAATTATAAAGAAAAATACTATTAACAGATTCTTTAGTACATTTTAAGCGCAGTCTTTACAATCAATAGAAAAATATTAAAAAATCACAATTTTATGAACTCATTTTATTTAATAAATCAATAACGTATTTGTCAATAAAATTTAAATTTAGTACAGTGCCTTGGAATACCTTTTAACGCGCTTCAAACCATCAATAACATACTATTAGACTAAAATCACGTCATCAGAATATTCAATCTTTTAATTAAAAATATATAACTTTTTCCACTAAATCAGTCGAACTAATTATGTCCAGATGTGAATCAATATAACTGATTTTACACTTTTTTACAAGATAAACTTTTAGGATTAATCGAATTTGGAGATTAGTCCTGTGATTATTAAAAATCTATTGAATACATACACACACATATATATATATATATATATATATATATATATATATATATATATAATATTGGTATTCATTTTCATTCACACAGTCCTACGTTAATTTTGGTTAATAATATCAACAATAGTAAAATAATCCATGATATCGGGCATCTTCGTGGGAACAAGTTTTGTGATTTCACTGTTTCGTTGAACATTCAAGTATCAACAACAAACATGGTGCTTATCCACTACAGAAGACAACAATTGGCACTCAAACAACAAACAGAACTACCTCTATAAAACGATGGCCATCGGAACCACCAATCGTAGTAAAACTACCTACTGCAAATACTGTGACACAAGTTACCAGCCAATTACCCAGAACATATGAAGGAAACAAAGTAATTTCTCTCTGCTACACCATGTAACGGCACATCAGCTCTCGGGCATTCTCATCTGTGACACTTCAGAAGGTGGTCTCAGTGTGCAAACCATTTCTCTTGTTTTCCCAAAGTACACCTGTAACGTGTATTATTTACATACAAAATAGATGAGTAACATACCGATACCTGCAATTTGCAAATACCCAAACCCTTCCCCGACCAAAGAACAAGTAACAGAAAAGGAAAATATAAAAATTTCAAATACAAGAATGAGGTTGAAGCTTGAATCCTGTAATAAAAAAATTACCTGATCTAGTGAGTTCCTCAGCTTACTCTCCATTTCTTCAATCATCCTTCCCATGTTACAAAGATGTCCATCAGCAACTGATAGTCTCATACTCATCTAAAATACAAGGAAAAATAATTTAGGATTAAAACTAAAAGAAAAAAAGACGACTCGAGCTAAAGGCAAGAAAGAATATTAGCATTGTTCATTACTCAAACAAGAACCGTGTAATTAAATCAAATATTCAATCAGGGTGCATTGTTCATAACGTGGCTTGTCAAGAAAAGGCAAAAGAAAAACAGCATACAATTATTAACTAAATGATCTAATTGCCAACATGCAACATGAGCTAATTTTGATTGAACATGCCTGACGTCTAATTGATCCAGATAAACTGAAAGTTCCAGATGACTCGTTATCTGTAGTCAGAGTCAGCATAACTGTGCTGGTCAAACGATAATTGGTGTTTTCTTCTTCCTCCGGTCCCACCTAAATTAACAAAAAAGTGAGGGCTAGAATTACTGAAATAAACTTGCAAGAGAAGAATCAGAAGATTTAGAGCTAAATAGAGATGTTATAGTTCCTCATTGCATTAAAAGTTGTTATACAACCACTTTACCTCTATAACATGTATGGCATCCCATGCTCCTTCCTCTAAATATCCCCGTCTACCCTGCCCTGTCTTTGAGCCATCTTTAGTCATGGAATTGCAAAAATATCACATCAGAAACAAGGTCTCAAAAGTGCAAGTAGTGTCTTCCATTAGAGTTTACTCAAATAACAGGCCCACCTTTCTTTATTAAAAAGCAGGCTACGAAACCTTCATTATCATCTTCCCACATGTAAACTGATGAAATGCCTCCTTCATAATACCTATGACATTATCCATTAATGGTGCATATTGTTTTAAAACAAAATAGCTAAATAATTGTATTCGGATAGACATCAAGAACACACAAGGTAATAAGTTCCTACGGACAAAAGGTTTCTTAACAAGACATCTAAAAACAGCACATAAGCTCTAAAGATGAGGTAAGTAAAGGACCTCACTGGTCACGATATATTGCAAATATGTCATTTGCTTCAACTTCCAGCTTCCGCAGCCTTGAAGAAGGGAGGGACCCATCTTCTAATGGTGGATGGTATTTATTTGACCAAGGTGATCTGTAGAGACATTGAGTCAACAATAAGTTTAAACCATGCCTAAATAGTAAACACGTTAAAAAGGAAAATTTGGGGGAACAATCAAGAGAAGTAAATTACAGATCTGTTTATAGGATAGGAACTTAAATGAACTACCTAGCAACACATAATTAAATATTTGTACTGGTCTCCATTTCAAGACCGAGTTCTCCATAAAATATTTCGTTATTTTTCTACTACACAGCCATATTCATCAAAAGAGCAGCAAATACATTCAATTGTCTTTTCCTTATATTAAAAAGCATAAATTAACCATATACTATTCACGGAAGAAAATCCATTTCTTCATTTCCCCTCTTGTTCTCTGATTCCAGACACAACCAATGTTCTATATCTTTACATCGACATAAATAGGGCTAAATCCCTTTTAAAAGAAAAATGCAAATGTTTTACATTTAAATGCTATAGCAAACTAGGTTGAGGTATACTAGATGTAATCTTCCTTCAGTACATGCTCCTAACGATAATTCCACTAATAAAGAACGACTAAATAAAGTTCACACGTCATTTAGCTTCAAAGGAAACAAAAGCTACTCGATCAAGTAGAACCACACACACACACACACAAAAATAGATAAAATAACATAGAGAAACATGCTTGACAACACACACTAAGCATATTGAATCCAGCACAAAGCAGATACAGCGACGATTATGAAAAATTAACCTGTAAGAGTCTGCATCTCTGTTGTATTCACACAAAATGAACTCCTTCCCGCATTCCGCATCGCACAGAACCTGTTTTGTCATCAACAATTTATAAAAAAAAGTTAGGAAAGCAAATCGCGACACAACATTCCTCCACCCAAAATTATCCTTAACCCTATTTAAAGAGAGAGTAATTATTGTAATTGAATTAAACGGCATTCCGTGGATTGAAGAAAATGGGATAAAGATTGAAGAGAGAGGGACCTGGAGAGGCTGATCGACTTGAGAGAGGAGATCGGAGGAGTGGTGAGGCATAAGGCTGAGAAGTGCAGAGAGAGCAGTTTCTGTGTGTTTCGGCGGAATCCTCCGCATCAGTCCCATCGCAGCTTCCATCTCTCTCTCTCTCTTCTTTCAAATTCAGACCTTACACTACGCAAACATGCATATCACAGACCGCGACGCCAGTGAGGGACAATTCGTGTCAAGAGATTTTAAGTTTTTTTTCCCTTTCTTATTTTTTTTTTATCCGAATTTCCCTCCACCCCCTTCTCTCTCTCTTCCTTGCAGTCAAAAGAATATAATATTTAATTTCTTCCTAAATATTTATCCTGACAGAAAAATATAGTGATATTTAGTTTCCAATATTATTTGTTTAAGAAATCCAATATACTAATAATAGTATCTTAGTTTCAACGCCATACAGCATACATTTTATTTTATATAATTAAAATTTAAAATTAACAAATATATTCAAGAAAAAAATAAACTGTGTATGAATCAACCATGTAAAGAAATCTTACACTGATATTTTAAGATAATTTATTGAATTTAACTTTTTCAGTAATCACGTCAATAATGGATTGAAAGGATGGACAAATTGGAAAAAAAAATTGAAGTATTTATTTGAAGAAAATAAAAGAACAAAAATATTGAGGAAGTTTAATTAAGTGAAGAAAGTCCCTAATCCGGAATTTGAGGTTGGACATGGGTTCCACTCATGAATCATTATTGAAACAATGGTACTAATGGATTTCATTTTCAAATTGAATGAATAGCAGGGGACTGTGACCATGCCTACCCATACGTATGATAACAGGAGAGGGCCATGATTAACCCGCCATCAGCGAGAAAGAGGAATGAAAAAGGTTTAGTGGTTTGGGTGGTTCAACTTTTTGCCACATGGTGATTGCCAGATTAGGAGTTAGCTTGAAGGCACCCAACATTGGAGACATGGATAAGCAAAGTATTGGGATTTAGCTTTTGTCTGTTTTACCAAAGTCATCCCACCTCCACAAGCTTTGAATTTTTTTATTTTTTTTTCAACTCACAATTATGTCATTTTCTCAATCATATAATTTTCAATTCCCTTAACTAACTATGACAAATGTGTGAAACTCATTAAGGGAAAATGGATTTTCAATTGATTTAGAAATCGTATTCTATTATTGGGGGACGTTAAATATTATACTTTATTCGAGTTCATCGCATTAGATGGTCTATTTAGTTTACCTAATGTTGATTTGTTACAGTAAAAGTTTATACTAGAACTCCATACGTAGAGATTTAAATTATGGATTTACCACTCCGAACGAGGGCATTCTGCCTAACCACCACCACCCAACGGAAGGTTAATCTAACAGTTGTATCTGTGAAGATGCCGGGTCAAAGAAAAAAAGGATACAGTGTTTAAAATGCATTAGAAGAAACTTATTTACAATTTACTTGTTTTAAATCATAAATATTTGTGTACATGGTTATTATTTTTTTTAACTTGTCTACCCAAACACATTCTTAGTATTATAAAATGATACATCTATATACTTCAATCTAATAAAAGAGTTAATAATTTGAAAAAAAAAATTGAAACATTGACTAATAAGTTTTTGAATAATTTTTTAACGAAATAGATAATTAAATAATGTATTTATTGTTACAGTTACGACATTCCGTTAAAGATATTTATGTGTTACATTTAAGACATTCTGTTAATGAGATCCTCGACATACAAAGATAGACATGCGTTACAAAAATGAGCAAAGATAGACTAAGGAGATCGATAGTTGACACAAATATGTATGATTTGTTATGCATACACACGTAAATATCAACTACTTATTTTCTCATAATAGTTCATATTGTTTACTCTATCCTCCAACTAAGAATAAAACAAGTTAATTTCCAAAAACTTTAGAAAATCCACATCCGTGTCTGGAAAAACGTAAAATATTTACTCACGCCTTGCAAATATACCTTTTTATTTTGCCATGTTCGGTAAAATTGTGCAGAATGATTCAGCATTCAAAACCATGGTTTTGATGGAAGCACGTTGTTACTACTGCAGTGGAAAAAATCCCAGTAGTGCGTGCAAGGACAAAATCAATCCCATAAATTAATATTATAATTACTTTAATAGGGTATAGATACCCTTCATTGAAAATTTACACATCTAAAAATTAGTTTTACCTAAGTATTAAGTAACATTATACTAAATTACTCCCGTCGAATTCACTTCTAAGTTTTAACCAAAAATTAATTTTACAAAATTAAAATCATACAAAATCAAGTATGCAAATGCTCTCCCAAACACATTATATAACGGAGTTGACCAACGAAATCTTCATGCAAGAGTGTTGAGTTTGGCACGGCGTTCTTCATATGATGCTAGATTTAATTAAACAAAAAACAAGAAAGCAGTCAGATCAGAGGAGCCAATAAGAATATTTTGTGAAAATAATTTGGTATGGAGGTTGGAAGAAAACAAATCATTCATATTCTATCTATAGCATGCACTTAAGTAATTTTTAAATAATTTTCAAAAATATTGCAGGATACAGAACTTACGCTCAGTTGGACGTGACATAAGAGGGACATGGGAAAGTTTCTTCTTGGAAGGCAGCGAGCCTTGATCTGGAAAATTAATGGTTATAAATAAGCATAATAGATCACGGATTCACGATAAATAAAAGTAAGCAAAGTAATTGGGAAGTAATTCGCTAACGCATTTGCAGCACCATTTGATAGAGGTACACAGTTAAGAAGAGCTTCGTGAAAGATCGTAGCTTGAAGCTGGAAAATTTGGCATTCATTCGCCAAGTGTAACCGCAACGCATCTCCAGCATCTAGATACAAAATCAATTAAATAGATTCAAGCAAAGAAAATATTGGAATTTGGATGCAACCGTGGCATTAATATGTTAACTAACTAGTATAAGATCTGCAAAAAGGAATCCAACCAACCAATAAGCCACCATACTCAAGTTTTACAAATCAGAAATACCTGATGAACACATAAACTTAATGTCATCAAATTCGCAGCACTGAAGAACCAAAGGAACCTCTGAAGCCATAGTATACTGGGGTTTCCTTACGATCGTAGTAGTGTCCAGTAGCATATCGATCACCTTCAAATTTAAGCATGAAAACTCGTTATCTTAAACTGCAAAATAAGCAATCCATATGTAGAGATGAATTGTCCTTAGGATTTAATATCACAACGCAAAATACATACAGACAAATATATACATATATATATATATATATATATATATATATATATATATATATATATATATATATATATATATATAAATATATATATATAT